>Ga0114997_10003669_pt1 | contig 12006 bp, 10 predicted proteins | sample ArcticOcean_MG_C_2_FD_87045 | JGI IMG/M metagenome (GOLD analysis project Ga0114997, IMG submission 87045) | Marine microbial communities from western Arctic Ocean - ArcticOcean_MG_CB4_136 | ecosystem: Environmental > Aquatic > Marine > Oceanic | place: Arctic Ocean: Canada Basin | collected... | reverse complement strand
GCACACAAAGAAGAGTTAGGAGAAACTATCGCTAACATTGAATTTGCTTGTGACCTGTCTCTTCAACCACATTTGACTCAGGAAAACATCAAGATAATCGCTCAAGTAATCACTGAAGTACTAACATATATCAACGCCCAGTAATTTAGATTAATCAAAATCTAAAATAGATGAAATCAACAGTTTCAGCTGGTCTTAATAAAAAAGTAAATGATAATAAAGTTCCACAAATAATTCCCCACATCAAAGGATTTTGCTTAGATATCCACATCTTGAGACCACCTATTTTACCACTTACCCCGTGCATTAAGATAAATATGGCAACAATAGAAATTGGTAATAGTTTTATTTCTGGCAATGCATCATAACCTTCTCTTAAATCCCAATGAGAATCAAATCCAATGAAAGTTTTTAGCGACCTAATCAACATAGAAGTATCTTCAACTCTAAATATTAACCAAGTCATAAAAATTAGATATTGAGTAATAATCCACCCTGATATCAACATAGTAATTGGTGCTCTTTCAAATCCGGATTTAATAATATTAGATTTAGTTAAACTTCTATGAATCAGTAAAAGAAGTCCGTGAACCGCGCCCCACAGAACAAAATTCCATGAAGCGCCATGCCAAAGACCACCTAGTAACATTGTCCCCATTAGCGCTACAACTAGTACACGTGTTCCTCCACGACTTCCACCCAGTGGAATATACAGATAATCTCGAAGCCAAGTGGATAATGAAATATGCCACCTTCTCCAAAAATCTTGAGGAGATGTGGCTGCATAAGGGGCTCTGAAGTTTTCAGGAAGGTCAATTCCAATAAGGTGCGCTGATCCCAGTGCAATATCGGTATATGCTGAAAAATCACAGTAAATTTGAATTCCAAAACATAGAGCGCCCCACCAAATCAAAGCAGTATTCTGAAGGTGCGTTCCATCGGAAAAAATCGTATCTACATGAACTGCAACATTATCTGCAACAATAAATTTCTTTGCCAAGCCATAGATGATTAATGTCAAACCCAATCTAAATTGTTGAGGATTAGAAGAAACTGGTTTTTGGATTTGCTCGAGAAAATGTTGTGACCTTACAATTGGTCCAGCCACTAACTGTGGGAAAAAGGCAGCATAGCAAGCAAAATCTACAAACCTCTCGTAAGGCTTATGCTTTTTACGATAAATATCAATGGTGTAAGACATTGTTTGGAAGGTATAAAATGAAATTCCCACAGGTAGTAAAAGTCCTAAAGTTTCTATTTCTGGTGCACCTGTAACTCGTAAACTTGTAAGGTTCCATGTTTCGATAAAGAAGTCAAGATACTTGAATATTGCAAGTAATCCAAGATTGATGCTAAGGCTAGAAATTAACCACTTTTTCCGTATTGAATTATCTTCACTTTGTTCTATTTTTTTACCAGCAGTCCAATCAACTAATGTTGAAATTAGTAGAAGTAGAATATGCCATCCTGATGCTAACCAGAAAAATACATAACTCAACGTTAACATAATCATAACTTGAGCATTTCTTTTACCTTTAGCGATAAATAGGATTAGTATCACTACAATGGGTAAAAACATTGTATAGTATTCTGGTGTTATAAAGTTCATTCAATCACCTATTAATTCAAGAGAATATCAACCACGGGCGCTAAGCGCTTGCAGAACTCAATACGTCCTTCATCATCTAAATGATTACGATCATAAAAATGATCATCTGTCCAACCCGATTCCCATGTTTGATCAAAAATCGTAACCCCCGGCCACAGTTCGTATTTGTTTAGCGTTTCATTTAGTCCATCCCATTTTCCTTCAATGACATAACTTAGAGCCTTAGGATGATGAGGTGGACTTACTAAAATCACTTGAATATTATTTTCTAATAAAGTCGATATTTGATAATCTAGAGCAGTATGAGCTTGTGAATTTCGATATGATGGATTATAATTCCCTGTTTTCTTCATCAAAGTATCATTATAACTCTCTCTTTCTGCAATACTTTTTCCATCAAATCCATATTTATCTCCAGGGAAAATTGGAGTTTGTAAATAATCTACCCACGTCGCAGAACTAGTTTGGGGAATCCAACCATAGGTGCCGTCTTCCTTTGCATTATTTTCTTCTAAAATAAGCCTGGATAGTCTTTCCTCAATTGCCTCTGGAAAATATTCTTGCCTGAAATTCATTCTTTCTATTTCATCCAAAGCTACCCAACTTCGATGTTCTGGATCAATAATATCTACCCATCCCCCCAAATCCGAATTATCTTGATTCATTGTATCTAGTTTGAATCTCATTTCAATATATTCTTCAGACGACTTAGAGGTATTACCTAGAAGGTTTGGCGCGATTTCAATTAATACAATTTCAGGATTTGCTGCCACAATTCGAGGAATATGCAGCATATCAGTATAGGCTCTAGAGGAAGGTTGAGCAATATTGTATACCAATGCTGAATTATTTAAATTTCCACTAACACATTTTCCATCTAAGGCTTTGAATACCTGTGAAGAGCCAGTTCCAATAACAGAAACAGAATCATCTTCTGAGATTGTGCTTAATGCGTCATTTGTTATTGTGTATCTTGTTCCATTGATTATTGAACCATCTCTCATTATCGAGTCCATGGCTAAAGATGAGAGTGAAGTAGATAGCAAAGACCAGACTATTAGTCCTATGAACACAGATACAAATATAGAACCTATACTCTCTTTTGACATTAAAACATCTCACTGCATTGAAGGTTTTCCAACAGCGTGTACTTGCCAGCCTTTAGAAGCAATATCTTGAAGATCAAGAACGCGCCTTCCATCATATAGAATGGGATTTCGCATTCTACTTGCTAATGCAGCCCAATCAATTTCTTTACATGCCTGATGAGCAGTAACAAGTACTGCAAGGTCATAACCTTGTGCCGAATCAATATCAGAAACAACTTCGATACCTTTAGGAAAATCACTTGGCTCAAGGTGAGGGTCATACGCAGCAATCGCGATATCTTTTGATTGTAGAGCACTGGATAATGGTTCCGCGGGAGTTTCCCTAGGATCTCCTACTTCTGCTTTATATGACCAACCGAGTAACAAAATCTTCCCTTTACCAGCAGGAATTCCAGCCTTGTAAAGAATATCATTTAACACTCCAGCCACATGGCTAGGCATCGAACGATTAACGGCTCTTGCAGCAGTAATAAGTCCAGCAGGCACTCCAACATCAGCAGCTCTTTGAATCATATAATATGGATCTACAGGAATGCAATGCCCACCTACTCCCACACCAGGAGTGTAGCGATGGAAGTTCCACTTTGTAGCCGCTGCTGAAAGAACATCTTCAACATCAACATCAAGGGCAGGAAAAATCCTTGCGAGTTCATTTACCAAAGCGATATTGATGTCACGTTGAACATTTTCTATTACTTTAGCAGCCTCGGCTACTTCCAGTTTACCGACATAACGGACGTCTTCAGAGGTCAGTTGTTTATACAAAGCGACAAGAGTATTACCAACATCTGGGTTTGAACACCCAATTACTCGTGCAACTTGGCGCACACCATGAGCGGCATCTCCTGGATTAAACCTTTCAGGGCAATATGCAATTTCTAAATCAACTCCAATTTCAAGTCCTAATTCTTCGATTATAGGGTGCCATGTTTGAGCGGTAACTCCGGGATAAACAGTTGACTCAAGTACAACAATTGTATTCGAGCCCTTTGTGATTGCCTCAAAAACATCTCTACCTGCCCCGGCGACATAAGATAAATCGGGTTTGAGGTCATGAGTGATTGGAGTTGGAACGGTGACTAATACTACATCACAATGGGGAACTGCTTCAGCTGCTGAAGTGGTGATGTGCCATCTTTCAGTACCCGGCGCTGGAACAATATCATCAACATCGGGGTCGCCAGTTGGGTTCTTGCCAGCCTTAATCATGTTAATAGTACGCTGTGAAACATCGACACCCCATACTTCGAAGCCGGCGTCATGGAATCCTATTGCAGTAGGAAGGCCGACATAGCCTAATCCAATCACTCCCACAGATTTGATTATTATACCCCCGTGTTTTTATCTCAACAGATGAAGTTAATGAAAACATCTACCTTCATTGATTGATTTCAGTGATTGACTATCGAAATTAGAATTAGGAGAGTCTGAAATATAGGTGCAAATTATATTAGGGGGGAAGATTGGACATAATTTATGGGAATTACTTGGCAATACTTGACAGTTGAAGTGTCCAACAAAGGAAGAACTATTCATGAAAATGGTATTCTGACTAAAAGCCATACCAAGAAAGCGAACCTTTCAAAACTGCCTCAGAAGGAATGGAACAAGAAAGGAAAAATTATGCAAGAGCAATCCAAAGGAGAAATTCTCAACATATACGGTCAAGATGGATGGGAACTTGTTTCAGTAGCCCATGACGAAAACATTGAGGACGATAGGGAGTATATTTTCAAAAGAACTGTTTGATTTACCATCAATAAGAAATTTCATGTTCTAAACCATTTTCGGTGTATGTGACATCTGTCCCACTACTTGTAGTTCGCGAAATAAAATCAAATTTCTCCTTTTTTCTTTTTATTGAAAAGCGAATATATTTACCACTGGTCCCCGAGTTAAAGAAATAAGTTGCTTTTTTAGTTGGTTTTAGGTCGATAACAGTCGCAATAACGCAATTACTTCCTTTGGCGTTAACAGAAATCGAATTAGCCTTCTCCAAAGTATGGCCATCAGTTGAAACCCAACCTTGCAATTTAGATTTAAAATCACCTGAAAAGGATTCGATTATCGTATTTATAGATGAAATATTTACTATTTTAGCAATTGGATCCCTGTTTAAACTTAATAGTAATTCGGAACCCTTTGATCTGATACTTAAGTCTGGATTTATCTTGAACCATTGCTTATATGAATGATCTTCTTTTGAAGTCATATTATCAATAACGACTAAGAAATTATCAGGACGATATATAACTTTTCGATAGTGAGCAATATTTACGGGTACAGAATCACTAGTTTTAATTTTATTATTAGGTATCTCGATAGGTATCAAATTCTTTCGATATATTTGTGCATCTATTAGTATACAATCACCGATATGATTGGCATAATCAATAGCACTTCCATAGATATCTTTCTTAAAACGTGAATAGTTTAAATCATCAATTTCTAAGCAATTATGTGCTCTTGTAGATTCAACATACATTCTTTCTGGAAGATTATATTGGTAAGTGAAGGTCCCTGGGTCTACAAGTAAAGGTATGCCATCATGGAATAATTGAATATTAAAATCATCTGCATGCTTATGCTGTCTTGAATGAAAGCCTCCATTAAAGGCTAGGTAACCAACAGGACCTTTAGATTTTGAATAATGGCTATGGACGACTAATCCTCCTTCATTGAAATATTTTAGTCCCTCGGGGGCATTTGCTCGGTTACGGTATTTATTCAATTCAAAATTAGTTCTTTCTACAATAGGAATATTTGGAGTGTCGCCGAATGGTAAAATAGTTCCATCCGGTTGTGCAAACCATTTTGCAGCCTCAATCGCCCCTTTTGCTAGTTTAATAAAATCCTTCGATTCACTCATGAATCCCGAATCTAATAATATTGCAATATAATTTGTCATAAAAATATGATACATTGGAGAGTGCTCTTTGTGAAGGAAATCCTCAGTAAAATGGTTTTTGAGCATTAATTTTATTTTTTTCATTGCAAATATACATGCATCATTCGAACGAGTTAGGAACGGTAGTGACTTTCCGAGGGCTAATAGTCCAGCCATTTGGAATAAACCATGATTTGAATGTTCAGCAAGTTTATCCTCTTGCATTAGTTCAATCATATGTATTTCAGCTGTAACAATCATTGCCGCAATGTCTTCAATATCTTCTTTGTTTTCAATGGCCCTTCTAATCAAATAAGCTAGTTTAGTGGCTCTTTGCCCAACAGCCATATCATACCAAGCAAAATCATCATCACTTTTCCCGATAATAAAGGTATTTATCCAATCCATAATATACTCATAAGAGACTTGATAGCATTTTTCATTATTCTTAATTGAATCATAATTTAATAATGCATCTAAAACCACCCATGCTTGTATTTTATATCGAATATTTCGTGAATGACTGGCATAAAGAACCCAATTAACCGGTGTTTCAATCTTGATTCTTACACCTTGGCTCAAATTTCCTTTATCAATCGCTTTATCGGCAGATTTTTGTGGATCTGAATGAAAAGCAGTACTTTCATTTAAATATTTTATCCGAGGTAATTTAGATGTAATTTTTTTAATCTTTGCTTTAAGTAGTTTTATATTTTTTTCAGAACTCAGTTCCAAACTTTCAACACCAATAGATTCTAAAGAGCAAGAAATAACCCCTTCACTTCTTGATTTTATTAAAAAATCTTGAGCGGAAGTAGATAATTTTGATTCTTCCATACCTAGCCCCCATTTAGATTATTATTTCTATTGCTTTTGATAAATATATCTATTCAATCTTTTTTACCGAAATAGGTTCTTCAGTTGTAAATCTAATATAGCGTGAAGCATCATACCATTTCTCGTCTTTATACTGTTGAATCTTAAACATACAATCTAAGTGTTCAGGTAGTTTAGAGCGTTTACAATTAAAAGAATCAAGATTTTCAAACTCTTCCATAAGAATAAATTGTTTTAATTTACTATCATAGATTACAATCCTCATATCTTCAAAGATTCGGAACTCTTCTTTGAAATTAATATCAAAACCTTCCTTTGAAACATATTTCTTTTGATATGGAAATTCAATCCAATTTATACTGTCTTCCGTTATCTCCTCATAGTGGCCAATCGCATCATTTATTGGGCCGTCAAAAACAAGCTCTCCACCATCAATAACTAGTCCACGATCACAAATAGAGGCTACAAGACTAAGGCCATGGGAACACATAATCAGCGTAGGTATCTCACTTACCATTGCATTCATTCTAGCCTTGGACTTCTTTTTAAATTCTCGATCGCCTGCGCCAAAGGTTTCGTCAATCATGAGGATATCACTCCGTAAATCAGAGATAAATCCAAAACCTAATTTACCTTTCATTCCACCGGAATAGCCAGAATATTTACGCTCAAAAGCCTCCCCTAATTCGGTAAATTGTTTTACCGAGTCTGTAAATTCTTCTATTTCTTCCTTTTTTACACCATAAGCCGGAGCGAGTTGACGAACATTTTCTCTACCTGTCAACTCTGAATCAAAACCTGGATCAACGCCTGATAAGAAAAGGGTGCGACCGTTAATTTCTATCGAACCAGATGCCGGACGGAGCATCCCCGCTATACAGTTCAGCAGAGTCGATTTACCCGAACCATTCCTCCCGATAATTGCTACATGTTCACCTTCTTCAAGAGTAAAGTTAATATTTTTTAGAGCATTGATTGTTTGTCTTTTTCCAAATGAAAATACTTTATCACGAGTGTATTCATGATAATCAACCGAAATGTTTTGAACACTGATAACAATCTTATTTATGACCATGTTGTCATCCTCCATCGTAATTTATCAATACGCATCAAGCCAATGTATGTCATAAGAGAGAGGAGAGATACAATCACTCCAAAAACTAATAAATTTAGATCCATAAACGTGGAGTCGATATCTGAAAGATACCTAGCTAGTTCTGCAAAATATGCAAAAGGGTTATACTCGTTAACTTTGTAATGCATACCTTCCATACGAGCCATTGGATACATGGCAGGGGATACATAGAAACCTAGTCTCAATGCATATGATATGACATTTTGTAAATCTGGTATTTGATTTACAATGGGGGATATAATAACCCCAAACCCAAAGAAAAGAAAACCCATTATTTGAGCCATAAAAACAAAAATCAAGCCAGCAATAATATTCATGCCAAATCCAAGAATCATGATTGCAGATATCAAAATAGTTTGAAGGAATATATCAATCATCCGATGGCATATTTCTGCGCTAATAACTACCTTTGTCGAAATTCTTTCAGCCTTGAAACCCCCATTTAAATCTCTGATACACCCCATTCCTTTGATTAATGAAGACTGAAATACCCTGTACATGGTAACTCCAACTAAAATACTCGCCGCATTTGGATTTGATTTCACTACTGAAAAAACGAATAAATAAATCATCGAAATAATGAATGGATCAAGAACCAACCATAGATAACCTAGAAATCGACGTTTGGTTGTTTTACGAAATTTAGATTTGACAATGAAAGAAATACGTGCTCTTTTAATCACTTTTTCATAATCATCAGGCTTACCTGTTAATTTACAAAATGATTCATTAATCTCTAATTTCAATTGCACATCACCATTATAGAATTAGAAAACCAACAATCTCCGCTAACCATCATTTCTTTTAATATCTACCGCCAAACCATATTTAATGAAGTGAATTAGCCGAACCATGAACAAGCACCGGATACCAATTTTCATTGCATCCCCCTTCATTGGACAAGGCGACATTCTTAATGAAGAGTGGATTGATGGTAGAATTGCTTTATTTGAGGCAGTTACTAAAAAATCCCTCTTACATTTGACTCGACAAGAAGATGTACATTGGCTTATATTTTTAGGGCGTAATCCAACAACTAAAGTTGTCGAGTATGCGACAACGACATTTGAGGGGATAGAGAATATCCATCTTATGGAATCTAGATTCAACTCGGAAAACATCAATGATAAGGCTAAAGAAACCTCTCCAGTTGAGAATTATATCACTATCCTAATCGCCGATGATGATGCATGGCCAAAAAACTATATTTCTACTGTAAGGGAAAAAGCGAATCACCTACTCGATATGGGGGATGAGCATGCTGGAATGACCTTCTCTAATGGATTGGAATGGGTAATGTCTGACCAAGTCGATATTCATTTTTTACAAAAAGCGGGGTATAACCTATTAAGAAAACAAAATCTAGTTGAATATAATTATCCATGGTTAGGCTGTGGCTTTTTCGTATTACAAACCAAAAGTCGACCATTTAATTCGATTTGTAATGCTCACCCAACCATTCCAAAATGGCTGAAGAAAGAAGGATTCAGCATTCATGTAGCCGAGTCTCCATCTCGTGCTTGGCTTTACAATAGACACCAATTATCAGCCTCAAGTTTAGTGAAGTCTGAAAGTGAGCCGGTTAATTTCACGCTTGAAGAATTAGAAGAAGAGTTTGGTATCGATGCCAAGAAAGTCGCTGGATGGAAGGATTCTCGTTTTAGTTCTTATTATAGCGAGAAAGCTCAAGGTGTAGGGATGTTAGATATGTATGATTTCCCTGATTTAGAAGACTTTGTTCACATGCCTTTCAAATCTTTCTTCTTGAACAATGGATATTTTACTATCGATATTTTAAGTCAATTCAATATCCGAGGGACTTGTAGATTGAGGATATATGATGTGACTAATAAGAAGTATGTATTATTATTTACTTTAAAGACATACGAGGGCCAAAAGTTACGCTTCCACCATTCAATGTTTGATTCGTCTAATGAATATAAATTTGACATTCAAAAACAAATAGATGGGGTTCTAGTTCGAGTTATGCCATATATTTTGATGAAATTCAAAGAACTTGATGCGCCGCTTGTATTGGAAGAAGAAACTTCATCTTTCTTTGATATTGTAACTCCTTCTGATAAAAAAACGGATTTAAAACTAATTATTTCAGCCAAGGATTCCAAGCTCATATTCGAATTACCATCATCAATATGTAGCCAATGCATTCTTGATTCTTCGATTTTAGGGGATGCACATTCATCTAAATATCAATTATTTAACTTAGAAGAAGGAAGTTGGAATATTATCCAAGAAGGAACATTCTTACGATGAGTTCTGACTATACTTTACCCCCTTAATAATGCTCAAAAAAGTCTTATTTACTTCGTCAACATTAAATCAAATACGCGATAGGACATAATATTCCTGTAGTGCAGTTTGTGAATAACATTTGTTTGGAAGGTAGAAAGTGAGAATTATGGAAAAAGACGACCTTGTAAAAGTTCTTGGACGAGATGAACATTTAGCCTTAATCAATATCAAGAAGAATCTCTTCTTTAAAGATAAGAAAATTCTCATTACTGGAGCAAATGGAAGTATTGGTACACACTTGATTAAGATTTTCGAGGAGATTGGAATCGATTATTTGGCTACCGATGTAGAAGGTAATATGGAATATCTAGATATCACAAATTTTAGAGATTGTGTCTCAATAATCCGTAAATATAATCCCGACTTCATCGTGAATATTGCTGGCCTCAAGTACGCAACCAAATCCGAGCACCAAACTTGGAAAACAGTTCAAGTTAATATTGAAGGAACAAAGAACTTGTTAGATGCCTGTGCAGGTGACACAAAAGTAATTCTTACTTCTACATGCAAATCATGCAACCCTGAAATCGTATATGGTGCAACTAAACTTATCGCAGAGCGAATGGTATTGAACAGTGGTGGAAGCATTGCTCGATATTTCAATGTAGTTCAAAGCCAAGGGAATGTTTTCGAAATATGGGACAATCTTCCAGGTGAAGAACCAATCAAGGTTGTTGATGAATGTAATAGATACTTCATTTCCGTCGATGAAGCCTGTTCTCTAGCCATGTTTGCAATGGTTAATGGGTCTGGGAGGTACATAGTAAACACACCTGACCTTCGTAATATGGGTGATGTAGCACTAGCCCTATATCCTGAACGTAAAAAGGAGTTTATAGCTCGTAGGCGCGGCGATAGAAAGAATGAGATCTTCTTGGCCACGTCTGAAAACGAAACAGAATTATTATTGAAAGATTCAGTAATAAATATTATCGGCGACCATGATAGAAATGTTGATTTCACTGGTTGAAGAGTTGATTCTTAATGAGCGAAAATTCAAACAGGTCTAATCTCTCAGAGAACTGTGTCTTATTCTTTCCATCCAACAAAAAGTATGACAACAGAGAGGTGGTCATAATTGTCTGATATATCTGAAAACTTTTCAGTACATCCTTCCGCTATTATAGAGGGCGAGGTAGTTCTTGATGAAGGTGTTGAAATCGGTCCATTTTGTCATATAATTGGGCCAGTACAAATCGGTAAGCAAACGTCAATAGGCTCTTTCAGTTATATACGTGGTCCTGCGGAAATAGGTAAAAGAAATCGAATTAATCCACATTGTATCATTGGAACTGAACCCGAAAGTAGAGATGCAACCCCAACTGGTAAAATAATCATTGGAAATGATAATGTTTTAACTGAACTGACTGTTGTTCAAAGAGGTACGGGGGAGCGTGATACCGAGATTGGGAATGGTAATTACTTAATGGATAATGTTCATATCGCGCACGACAACAAATTAGGAGATGACATCACTATTGCTCCAAATGTAGTATTGGCCGGGCATGTAATAATTCAAGATGGTGCTACTGTTGGCATAGGTAGTTCTGTACATCAGTTTTCTACAATAGGGGCATATTGCATGATTGGAATGAATTCAATAGTCACTAAGGATATTCCACCATTCGCATTGGTGGCAGGAAGTCCTGCAGAATATTTACGATGGAACACATATCAATTGGAAAAACTTGGCCTTGGAGAGGACCCGTCAGGTGAATTATATCAACGCTATATGACGGATTTTGAGCATTTCTCGAGACGAAAGGTGATTTCAATTGTTTGATATTGGAGATAAAGCTTCTCGAACCAGAACGGTTACTGAGGAAGATATCGTTAATTTCGCCGAAGTTAGTGGAGACCATAATTCAGTGCATCTTGACGAAGAATACGCAAAAAATAGTATTTTTGGTAAGAGAATTGCACATGGAATGCTAGGTGCCAGTTTCATTTCTTGTGTTCTGGCCAATGATTTGCCAGGAGATGGAACAATTTATCTTTCACAATCTCTAAGATTCTTGAAACCTATATCAATAGGTGATGAGGTCATTTCAACTGTTGAGGTTTTGAGTATCGAAGGAAAGAAAGTCAAACTAAGTACTACTTGCAGCGTTGAAGG
>Ga0114997_10003667_pt1 | contig 12008 bp, 10 predicted proteins | sample ArcticOcean_MG_C_2_FD_87045 | JGI IMG/M metagenome (GOLD analysis project Ga0114997, IMG submission 87045) | Marine microbial communities from western Arctic Ocean - ArcticOcean_MG_CB4_136 | ecosystem: Environmental > Aquatic > Marine > Oceanic | place: Arctic Ocean: Canada Basin | collected... | reverse complement strand
TCAATTTTAAAAGGTTTTAAAGTTTTTATACCAATTTTTTTATATGGTTCACAATTTAGTTCTTCATCGTAGAGTTCTACCTGATGTGAAGCTTTAATTATTTCTCTTGGTCCATTTTTGGTGCCTCCCCCATAACTTACAGTTTTTTCTAAACCAAAAGGCACCACAACTACTTTTTCTTTAAAATTAAAATTATTATCAATTCCAAGAAAGCCTTTTTTATTTGAAAAATATTTCACCTTTTAACCAAATATATTTGAAAATTTTTTGGGTTTTCTCTTTTCCCAATGCTTACGATGGTAAGCATCGCTTACTATTAAAGGAACAACACTGGTTGCTTCAGCAAAAACCATTTGTTCTTTAGAAACATCAACTTTACCCCAAGAGCTTGCTTCTTTAAGCGTAGAGCTGCTACACGCACCATCTCTAGTGTCTGCAACGGTGATTTGGACTGCGTATTTGTGCATATCAACCTCTTTACCTAAAAGCTCAGCACAAACCACAGTATCTTGCACAAAGTTCTTAGGAACTCCGCCACCAATCATTAAAAGGCCTGAAGATTTAGATCTAATTTTTATTTCAGTCAATTCTCTAAACTCTCGTATGGAATCTATGGTAAGACATTTTTTTGGATTTTTTTCTTGATGCATAACTAAACCAAATCCTGCGCTAGAATCTGTGAATGCTGGGCAAAATATTGGAACATTATTATCGTACGCAACCTCAATAAGAGAGTCTTTTTTTTTTGAATTAGTTTTTAGATATTTTCCAATTTCTTTTATAAATTCTCTAGAAGTGTAAGGTCGAGGCTCTAGACTACCAGCTATATCACAAATAATTTTGTCACAAGCCTGGAGTTCTTCTTCGTCGATATAAGTATCATATATTCTATCTATATAATTCTCTCTTAATTGGGTGTCATCTTGGAATTGAGAGCCTTGATAGTGTTTGAAACCTAATGCTTCAAAAAAATCCATATCAATAATTGAGGCGCCTGTAGCAACTATCACATCGATCATATTATAGTTAATCATATCAGAATATATTTTCATACACCCAGCAGCTGATGTTGATCCAGCTAAAGTTAAAAAATTAGTACAATCTACATCTAATAACATTTCATTAAAAATACCCGAAGCTTTAGCGGTATCTCTGGAAGTAAAAGACATTTTATCCATAGAATCTATAATTTTTCTAGAATCAAAAGTCGTAATGTCTATGTGCTCAACTGGTTTATTTAAAAAGGTCTTTTTATTATGACCTAACTTCGGATTTTTAGTATTATTCATTTAAGCAACCAAATAACGAGAAGCGCTGTCTTTTTCGTACATAGACATTATTGGCTTGTCATGTACCTCAAAAATTTTATCAGAATAAAATCCATTAAATTTTGTTCTAAATGTTAAAGAGTATGCACCAAGTTGCCCAACCTCAATATAATCACCTTCTTTTAGATTATTAGGTAAAACAAAGGGACCTTTCATAAAATCTGCGCTATCACAAGTTGGGCCATACAAACTAAAAGAGGTTTGTTTTTTAGAAGTCATTCTCCCGTTTGGTATCATTCTTGTTGGAAGTACAAAATTTAAAACACCAGCATCAAATAAGCTTCCATAAGTTCCATCATTAATAAAAATTTTTTGTTTTTTTCTAAGAACAACTTTAACTATTGTGGACCCACTTTCAGCTACAAGAGCTCTACCTGGCTCACCTAAAATTTCAGGCCTATTATCTAATTTTAAATTATTGAAAGCTTTTTTTATTTCTTGCATATAATTTTCAAGAGGTTGCGGATTTAAGTCTGGATATATAGAAGGAAACCCACCGCCGACATTAATAATATCTGGTATTATTTTTGTTTTTTTTATTATATTTCCCACCTCTCTAATTCCTTTAGAGTAAGAGATTGGGTGCATGCATTGAGATCCTACATGAAAACTTAAACCGACTTTTTTTGCATGAGCTTTAGCGAGTCTTAATAAACCCAAAGCTTCACTAGGTAGTGCACCAAATTTTTGGGATAAGTCAATTTCTGCATGTTCATTTGAAATAGAAACTCTGACATAAAGTATTAAATCTTTAGCACCATTTGTGGCTTCAATTATTTTTTGAAGTTCTTCTTTTGTATCTAGAGCAAAATCACGAATGTTATAATTAAAATACGCTTCTTTTATGTGATCACGACTTTTTACTGTATTCATATAATAAGCACGAGCAGTTGGAAATATTTTTTTTATTAATTGAATTTCATTAATTGATGCTACGTCAAAACGATTTATTCCACTTTCCCCTATGCATCTGATTACTTTTTCATTTGGGTTAGTTTTTACAGCATATAGTATCTTACCTGGAAAATTTTTGTTAAACCAGTGGCACGCTGATTTTATAGAATTAGGTCTTATGCAATAAATTGGGTCTACTGGCTTAATAGTGTTAACCAGTTCGTCAACCGAATTAAATTTTTGCATCTCATGCATCCCCTTTTTTGTTATACAAAAAAATATAAAAAAAATATCCTTAAAGTCGTATTTATAGAAATGATGATTAATGTAAAGCACTAATTTATGCTCTTGAAATTCTATTTTTTAAACTTATATATTCAGTAGTATTAATTTATAAAATAAAAAAATGAGAACAGAACAAGAAAAACCAAAAACTCAAAAAATCACCGATTTTACTGATAAATCGTTACTTATTGTAGATGATGATGCTCCCTTAAGAGATAGATTATCAAGAGCTATGGAAAAAAAAGGTTTTAAAGTTACACAAGCGGATAGTGTAAAGCAGGGGATAACTCAGGCAAAAAATACACCTCCAGCGTTTGCGGTGATAGATCTGAGATTGGGTGATGGTAGCGGTCTCGAAGTAGTTAAAGAGATAAGAAATCTTAAAAGCGATAGTAGAGTAATAATGCTTACTGGATACGGTAATATACCAACAGCTGTTGCCGCTGTTAAAGCTGGAGCAATAGATTACATACCTAAGCCTGCGGACGCAGACGATGTAGAGAGTGCTCTTTTAGCATCACCAGGATCAAAAGCTATTCCTCCTGAAAACCCAATGTCTGCAGATAGAGTAAAATGGGAACACATTCATAGAGTTTTTGAATTGTGTAATAGGAACGTTTCTGAAACCGCAAGAAGACTTAAAATGCATAGACGAACTTTGCAAAGAATTCTTTCTAAAAGATCACCTAAATAATTTTTAATTTTTTTTTTGCTTTTAAAAATACTGGGATTAAAAATAATAATAACAAAATTTTAAATAATTCTGCAAGCAAGAATGGCTGTGCACCTAATTTGAATACTGGTTTATCCCAACCAATTAATCTTCCTAACCAAATTAAACCTAAAATATAAATAAAGCTTACAGAAAATAATAACTTGAAAAAGCTATTTATCATTCCTTTATTGTATTTAAATGTTCCAGATAAATAAACAGCAACTAAAAAACCAATTAGATATCCCATAGTTGGTCCAGTAAAATAAATTAACCCAATACCTTTTTCTGGCGTTCCCGCAAATACTGGTAAACCAAAAATTCCTTCAAAAAAGTATAAAGTAACTGTAAGCAAACCTATTTTTGCACCCACAGCAACTCCTAAAAAAAGAACCACAAAAGTTTGCATGGTCATTGGAACAGGATAAAAAGGAATTTTTATTTTTGCAGAAATTGTCAGCAATAGAGTGCCTAAGGCTGCTATAAATATTACTTTTGCAATTTTATTTATTTCAAAATTTTTAGCAGCTTCCATATGATTACAATACATTATTTTTTGATGAAATCTAGTTTTTTGTGAGATCAATAAAGACATCTTCTAAATCACCTTCGTCAGTTGAGATATCATATATTTCAGTACCAGAATTTTTTACTATATCTATAACTTCTTCAATTTTATGTTTATTTTTTTCATATGTGGCCACTATTTCACTTTTAGCATTATGAGAAAATTTAATTCCATTTACGTTTTTTAAATTATCATTATTTATTTTTTTAACTTTAAAAATAATTTTTTTATTTTTTATACTGTTTAACAAGTTTTCTGTTGTATCTACTTTAATTAAGTTTCCTTTATTGATAATAGCAATTCTATTGCACATTTCTTCTGCTTCGTACATTAAGTGAGTAGTTAATATTATTGTAACTCCCTGTTTGTTAAGCGCTCTAACATTACTCCATAAGTTTTGACGTAGCTCAACATCCACTCCTGCAGTTGGTTCATCGAGCACTAAAATAGGGGGTCTGTGAACCATAGCTTTAGCAATTAATAATCTTCTTTTCATTCCGCCAGATAAACTTCTTGCGTACGAGTTGCTTTGTTTTTCAAGAGAGACAATTTTTAAAATTGTATCAGTGATTCTATCTTTTTTAGCTATTCCATAAAGTCCCGCTTGCAATTCTAAGGTTCTTTTGGGACTAAAAAATGGATCTAGATTTACTTCCTGAGGTACAATTCCAATAGATGATCTAACTTGTCTTGGATTTTCGTCTAAATCATAACCCCAAACATTGACGCTTCCTGAATTTTTTATAACCATACCCGCCAGTATGTTTAAAAAAGTAGTTTTACCAGCCCCATTAGGGCCTAGCAGACCAAAAATCTCACCTTCTTTCACCTCTAAGTTTAAATTATTTAAAGCAACGATTTTTTCTGAAGTTCTTTTAGAATAAATTTTGGTTAATTTTTCTACCTTTAGTGCATTTTTTATATTCATGATAATTTAGTTTTTATATATCGTTAACAATAATTAAAATAGGTTTATATTCATCTATGAATTTAATTAAAAAAACTGATCATTTTTACCTTATTGATGGATCGGGATATATTTTTAGGGCTTATTATGCTTTACCACCACTTTCAAGAAAAAGCGATGGTTTACCAACGGGAGCAGTAAGTGGATTTTGCTCAATGTTATTTAAACTATTAGAAGATTCAAGATCGGATACTACAATTCATAAACCAACACATTTTGCAGTTATATTTGATTCGGCTCGAAAAAATTTTAGGAATGATATTTACAAAGAATATAAAGCTAACAGATCAGAAGCACCAGATGATTTGGCTCCACAATTTTCATATATTAGAAAATCTGTTGAAGCATTTAACTTACCATCTGTGGAATTAATTAATTATGAAGCTGACGACCTGATTGCTACTTATACCAAAAAAATTGTAGAAGCTGGGGCCAAGGTAACTATTATTTCTTCAGACAAAGACTTGATGCAATTAGTATCTGATAAAGTCAGATTATATGACCCAATGAAAAGTAAAGTTTTAGGGGAAAAAGAGGTTTTTGAAAAATTTGGAGTAAAACCAAATCAAGTTATTGACGTCCAATCTTTAGCGGGAGATTCTTCAGATAATGTTCCAGGAGTTCCAGGAATAGGAATCAAGACTGCCTCTGAATTAATTAAAAAATATAAAACTTTAGATATTTTACTAAAAAAAGCTGAGGAAATTCCTCAAAAAAAAAGAAGAGAAACTTTGCTAACAAATAAAGATAAAGCTTTTCTTAGCAGGAAATTAGTCACTCTTAAGAACGATGTTCCAGTCAAGTATAATATGGGTGATTTTATTTTAAAAGAAGTCGAAAAAGATAGACTCTATGATTTTTTAAGAGCGATGGAATTTAATAGATTGTTAAGTCAAGCCATAAGTTTTTATGGAGAAACAAATACAGTAAAAAAAGAACAAATTAATACAAAGACACAATCTAAAAAAATTAACAGAAAAGAGTATGAAAGCATTCTTACTGAAAAAAATTTGGATAATTGGTTAAAAATTTTAAATGAGCAAACAATAATTGCTGTTGATACCGAAACATCTTCTTTAAATCCCCAAGACACGGATTTAGTTGGGGTTTCCTTTAGCTACGCAGCTAATAAAGCTTGCTATATACCATTAGCTCACCAAAAAATAAAAGGACTTAGCAAAGAATTAGTACTAAGAAAAATAAAAAAAATTTTAGAAGATCCAAGTATAAAAAAAGTTGGTCAAAATATTAAATTTGATTTAATTGTTCTTAAACAAAATGGAATTGAGATTAATCCTATCGAGGATACAATGTTAATGTCATACACTTTAGATGCGGGCACCAATAGACATAACTTAGATACACTTTCCGAAATTCACTTAAGTCATAAAACCATATCTTATAAAGAGGTAGTTGGTTCTGGGAAAAGTAAATTAAATTTCTCAAACATAGAGCTAGACAGTGCAACCCAATACGCTGCAGAGGATGCCGATATAACTTTGAGACTTTATCATTATTTTAAAGAAAAACTTGATAATGAAAAACTTAATAAAATTTATGATTTTTTCGAAAAACCGATGATTCAATTGCTTGCTAAATTAGAATTAAATGGTATTAAAATTGATAGTGCATACCTTAAAAAACTTTCTAAAAACTTTGAGATAAAGTTAAAAAAAATAGAAAAAAAAATATATTTAATTGCGAATAAAGAATTTAATATTGGTTCACCAAAACAACTTGGTGAAGTTATTTATAATGAGCTTAAAATTGCTAAGTTAAAAAAAACAAAAAAGGGAAGTTTGGCAACAAATGCTAGCATACTTGAGGACTTGTCCTTAAAAGGACATGAATTTCCTAAATTGATATTAGAATGGAGGCAAATTTCAAAGCTTAAGAATACTTATTCAGACGCTTTGCAAGATCATGTTAGTAAAAAAACAAAAAGAGTACATACTTCCTTTTTATTAGCAGCTACAAATACTGGTAGGTTAGCATCAAGCGACCCCAATTTACAAAATATTCCAATTAAATCAGAAGAAGGAAGAGAAATTAGGAAAGCTTTTATTGCAGAAAAAAATAATATTTTAGTCTCTGCAGACTATAATCAAATCGAGATGAGGATTCTTGCTGATATAGCTGACGTTAAGGAATTAAAGAAAGCTTTTAAAAACAATGAAGATATCCATAATTTAACAGCAAGTCAGGTTTTTAATTTACCAATTAATAAAGTTAATGAAGATTTTAGGAGAAAAGCTAAAGCAATTAACTTTGGGATTATTTATGGAATTACACAATATGGTTTAGCAAAACAAATATCAGTTTCAAATCAAGAAGCTTTAGAATTTATTAATTCATATTTTAAAAAATTCCCCGAAATAAAAGATTATATGAACTCAACTATTGCTGCGTGTAGACGGAAAGGATATGTAAGTAATATTTTTGGAAGAAGAATTCATTTGAGAGGCATTAACGATAAAAATTTTAGTATTAGAAGCTTTCAAGAAAGGGCAGCAATTAATGCTCCAATTCAAGGTTCTGCTGCAGATATTATTAGATTAGCAATGATGAAAATAAACGAATTAATTGAGAATGACGAGAGCTTAAAAGCAAAAATGTTATTACAAATACATGATGAGCTAATATTTGAATGTTCAGAAAAAGATGAATTATATATTAAAAAAACTATTAAAGAAGCAATGATATCAATTTCAAGCTCTGAATATCATATGTTTTCAATTCCATTAGAAGTTAATATGAATTCAGGATATAATTGGGGTGAAGCACATTAAATTTCAAACACTTGCCCAATTTCTGACAATTTAGTATTTTTATATATTAAAAATTAATTATGAGCCAAACAATTGCATTAGTAGATGATGATAGAAATATACTTACAAGTATAAGTATGGCTTTAGAAAACGAAGGGTTTAAAGTTCAAACTTATATTGATTCAGAAAGTGCATTGGTGGGAATAAGTAGAAATCCACCAGATTTAGCTGTTATTGATATAAAAATGCCACGAATGGATGGTGAAGAATTACTTAAGAGATTAAGAAAAAAAACTACAATTCCAATATTATTTCTAACTTCGAAAGATGAGGAGGTGGATGAACTTTTAGGGTTAAAGCTTGGTGCGGATGACTTTATAAAAAAATCTGGAGGATTTTCAATCAAGGTTCTTATTGAAAGAATAAGAGTTCAGTTAAGAAAAAAAACAACCAATATAGATGATAGTAAAAATCTTATTAAACATGGAAAACTTTTGTTAGACCCGTCTCAACTTGAGTGTTCATGGGATGAAAAATCACTTCCTGAAAAGCTTACAACAACAGAATTTTTAATTGTTAAAGAGTTAGCAAAAAGGCCAGGCATGATAAAAGAAAGAGCTCAATTAATGGATATTGCATATAAAGATAATAATGACATTGAAGATAGAACTATTGATAGTCATGTTAAGAGAATAAGAAAAAAATTTAAAAAAGTAGATCCAAACTTTTCAGCAATAGAAACTAGGTATGGTAGTGGTTACAGATGGAATATTAGTTAATGAAATCTAATTTTTTTAGGACAAGTTCAATTCTAAAAAAATTTCTATTTTTTAATTTAATTATTTTTTTAGTATTAGTTCTTTTTACATACTTGTATCTAGATGCTATTAAGCCCAACTTAGTAAACAATAGATCTAAACAGCATGTAAAAATTATTAATAATACTTCTGACCATATTAATAGGTTAAATATTGAATTTACTAAAAAAAATATGACTGATTTTTTATTATCTACAAGATTTTTGTTTCAAAATTTGGATCGTGTACAATTTTATGATTTAAATTCTAATTTATTAGCAGATACCGATACCTTAGATTTAGTTCAAAATATTTCAGTTAAAAATCAAAATGTCAAAGAAACCTCAATTGATAAATCTGACGAAATTATTAGTTTAGTTGAAAATTTACAAGTAGCTCAAACATTAAATTTTAATACTGAAAGTTATGTTAAGGAATATTCTGCAATGGAAAAAACTGATGATAAATTAGTTATTAGCGAGTCAATTAATAATAATTTTTATGTTATTACTGTAAACTCCGTTAATTCAAACGGAAAAAATAAAGGTTATATAATCGTTTCAGAAATTGCTAATGACATATTGGTTGCTGTAGATGAAAGAAGAAACTTTATACTAAGAACAGTCCTGTCAGTTGTGCTTGTAATTTTTGTTTTTTCTGTTTTTTTAAATAAATATATTTTAAAACCTATAAGAGCACTTGTTCTTTACACTAGGGCAATTAAAGAAAAAGATGAAAAAATAGATAAGCATGAAAAATATTTTCTCAGAAAGGATGAGATAGGACAATTATCAAGATCTTTAAATGAAATGACAGAAAATCTTTATCAAAGAATTGATATAGCTGAAACATTTTCTTCAGACTTAGCCCATGAGATAAGAAATCCTTTAACTTCATTGAAAGGAGCTTCAGAAGTATTAGAAAATACCACGGATGGCACAAAAAGAAAAAAATTAATTAAAATTATAAGTCATGATGTTGAAAGAATTGAAAGATTAATTACAGATTATTCTCAAATGTTAAAAGATGAGGCTTCCTTATCCAGAGCAAAAATGACAAAGATTAACTTATCAAATGTAGTGAGTTCTGTTGCTGAAGATTTTAATAGTGATTTATTAAATTTAGACAAAAATATTAAAATAAATATAGATAATTCTAATATAAAAAATTTGCAAATAAATGTTTTGGGTGTAGAAAGTAAATTAGAACAAATTGTAGCAAATCTACTTGAAAATGCAGTTTCATTCAGTCCAGCAAATAGCCAGATATCAGTCACATTTGGTGTGAAGAAAAAAGAAGCACAATTAGTTATTGCGGATGAAGGTCCAGGTTTTAATGAAAAAAATATTAATAAAATTTTTAATAGATTTTATAGCAACAGACCAGAAAAATTTGGTGAACACTCTGGATTAGGATTAAATATTGTAAAAAATATAATAGAACTCCATGGAGGAAGAATTATTGCCTCAAATCGCTCTGAAGGTAATAAAAAAGGGGCTAGAGTTGAAGTATTACTACCTATTTATCAATAACGAGAGACAAAGCTATAAGTTGATAATTTTATATTAAATTGTTAAATAGATGCAAATTATGTCAGAAGATTTTAAAGTAAAAGATATTAGCCTAGCAGATTTTGGAAGAAAAGAAATTTCATTAGCTGAGACTGAAATGCCAGGTTTAATGGCATTAAGAAAAGAGTATGAAGGTAAATCCCCTCTAAAGGGAGCTAAAATACTTGGCTGTTTGCATATGACAATTCAAACTGCAGTTTTAATAGAAACTCTAGTTGAGCTTGGTGCCGAAGTAAGATGGTCGTCATGTAATATTTTTTCAACACAAGATCATGCTGCTGCAGCAATAGCTAAAGCTGGAATACCTGTTTTTGCATGGAAAGGTGAAACGGAAGAAGAATATTGGTGGTGTGTAAAAAAAACAATAGAAGGCAAAAAAGATTGGAAAGCGAATATGATTCTGGATGATGGTGGAGATTTAACCGCTTTAATGCATAAAGATTATAAAGAAATGTTAAAAACAATTAAAGGCGTTTCAGAAGAAACAACAACAGGAGTTTTAGCCCTTAAAAAAATGGAAGCACAAAAAACATTATTAATTCCAGCAATAAATGTAAATGATTCAGTTACGAAATCCAAGTTTGATAATTTATATGGATGTCGAGAAAGTTTAGTTGATGGAATTAAAAGAGCAACAGATGTTATGGTATCAGGCAAAGTTGCAATAGTTGCTGGATTTGGAGATGTTGGAAAAGGTAGTGCAGCATCCTTAAAACAAAATGGAGCAAGAGTTTTAGTTACTGAGGCCGACCCAATATGCGCCTTACAAGCTGCCATGGAAGGATATGAAGTGGTACTAATGGATGAGGCTATCAAAGATGCAGATATAGTTGTTACGGCAACTGGAAATAAGGACATAGTTACTGCTGACCACATGAGAATGATGAAAGATAGAGCTATTCTTTGCAACATAGGTCACTTTGATAACGAAATACAGGTAGAGGCACTTAAAAATTATAAATGGTCAGAAATCAAACCTCAAGTTCATGAAATAGAATTACCAAGTAAAAAAAGAATTATATTATTAGCTGAAGGAAGATTAGTTAATCTTGGATGTGGAACAGGACACCCTAGTTTTGTGATGAGTGCATCTTTTACAAACCAAACTATTGCGCAAATAGAACTATGGAATAACTCTGATAAGTATGAAAAGAAAGTTTATGTTTTGCCAAAACACCTTGATGAAAAAGTAGCTACACTTCATTTAGCAAAAGTAGGTGCAAAACTTACAAAATTATCAAAAGAACAAGCTGATTATATAAGCGTTAATACTAAGGGTCCGTTTAAACCGGACAGTTATCGCTACTAAGCATTTAGTAGTTAAATGGAATTTGTTTCAGCATTAGATACACAAAAATTTTCAAAAAAGATATCTAAAATCATAAAACCAGGTGATGTCATTTTTCTTTACGGTGAAATTGGAGTAGGAAAAACAACCTTTGTGCGCTTTTTAATTAATCATCTTGAAGTTGAAAACAAGATTCCAAAGAGCGATATATTGAGCCCCACATTTAATATAATTTATGATTACGATATTGGTAAAATAAAAATATTACATTATGATCTTTATAGATTAAAAAATTATAATGATATTTTAGAGCTAGGTATGTTTGAATATTCTACAAAAAATATAATAATTGTAGAATGGCCAGAATTAATTAATCCTAAACCCAAAGATAGAATTGACATTTTATTTCAATATATGAAATCAGAAAATTCTAGAAAAGTAAAAGCAGTTGGTTTTGGCAAATGGAAAGATCACAAATTTAATGAAGTATAAAATTGAATCTATATCAGGAGACGCATCATTTAGAACATTTCATAGGATTATATTAAATAAAAAAAGTAGAATTGTTGTGCATTCTAAAAGAGAAAAATATAATAATTTAATTGCATACTCATCAGTAAACAAGTTTCTTAGAAAAAATAAAATCCTAGCACCTAAACTTTTTGCACATAATTTAAAAAAAGGCATAATAATTATTGAAGATTTTGGTGACACCTCCTTTCATAAAATAATATTAAAAAAAAAAAATAAATTAAAAAAATATAAAAGGATTGTAGATTTTCTTTTAAAAATTAAAAAAATAAATATTAACCTTAAAATAAAAAATATTA
>Ga0114997_10003663_pt1 | contig 12015 bp, 8 predicted proteins | sample ArcticOcean_MG_C_2_FD_87045 | JGI IMG/M metagenome (GOLD analysis project Ga0114997, IMG submission 87045) | Marine microbial communities from western Arctic Ocean - ArcticOcean_MG_CB4_136 | ecosystem: Environmental > Aquatic > Marine > Oceanic | place: Arctic Ocean: Canada Basin | collected... | reverse complement strand
TACGAGATTCATGGGCTGCTAAGGCATCAGATTATGCTACAGATATTGAGTTGGGTGCACCTGTTGGACAATCTCGCCGAGCGGCCAAATTAGAAAACATTATTAATTTATTTTCCGAACGATATAAGGCATTAAGTAAATTATTACGACAACAGTGTGGATTTAGAGAAACTAGTTCAATTGCAGATGCAAGTCGTGAACGTAAGCGTTATAAAACTTATCATTTTATTGGAATGGTTATGTCTGCTCGACGAACTAAATCTGGAGGTCGCATGGTTGAATTAGAAGACCCTACAGGAACGATTGATGTTTTCGTTAGGGCAGATGACCCTGCTAGTCAGTCTTTGATGAATGATGATGTAATTGGAATCTCAGGAACATTTGGAAAAGATGGTAGAATGTTTTGGGTTAATCGAGTTCAATTTGCCGAAGTTCTTATGCATAATGAAAACAAAGGTGGGAAGGATTATGACCCTGTTTCTATTGCATTTATTAGTGATATTCATATGGGTTCTAAATACTTCTTAGAAGATACTTGGGATAAAATGATGCACTGGATGAATACTGACGATTTAGCCGAAAATATTAAGTATTTAGTTATGGCTGGAGATTGTGTTGATGGTGCAGGAATCTATCCTGGTCAAGAGCGGAATTTAGTTATCAGTGATGCTTATGAACAGTATGAATTTTGTGCAAGAAAATTAGATGAATTGCCAGACCATATTACTCCGATTATGTTGCCTGGTAATCACGATGCAGTTAGGCCAGCAGAACCTCAACCTGTATTAGAACATAGTATTCAACAACGTTTTAATTCTACTATTCACGTTGGCAATCCTGGTCGTGTTAATCTTAATGGAATTGATTTGTTAGCCTATCACGGCAAAGGAATGGATGACCTCATCCCAAGGATGGACCACGTTACCTATGACACCAGTGTTGAAGGCATGAAGGAAATGTTAAAGCATCGACACCTTGCACCTTCATGGGGTGAGAGAAATGCACTTTCCCTCGAAGAAGATGACCAATTGATTATCAAAGATATCCCTGATGTTTTCGTGACTGGGCACACGCATAGCCATGCTTTTGAGTGGCATCGTGGGATTCCTATGATTGTTTCTTCGACTATGCAAGGTCAAACAGATTTCATGAACATGCTTGGTTTTGCCAGTCAAAAAGGTCACTTAACTTTGTATAATATTCAAAACCGTGAAGGTAAAGTAGTTTCATTTCACGCCAATGACGATGTAGACTTTAAGTAGTTGGACCTGTAATGTAATTACATGAAGATTACTTCGTGGCCATTAAATTATCCGAAATCGGATGAGTGGCCTCCACATCGTGCTCATCCTGTGGTTAATTCATATGCTTCATACCCTAGTTCGCACCTTATATCTAGAGATTTAATGCTTGGATATCCTCTTAGTAAAGAAAACTCTAACTATACACGTTTACAAAATTCTTTCTTCAAATCATTAAGAAGATTATGGACTACGATTTACCGTGATGATGTTGTTATAGGCCCTCCTAATTCACTAAATAAAATGGTTGATTATTGTTTAGAAGAGTTTCAAAATCAAATGTTTAGTCCAACCAGAGAAGGTCAAGTTAATTTTTTAAGGAACCTTACTAAAGCCCGATATTTAGCAGAGATGGAAACTTCAGATTATTACAAAGAATTAATAGATACTAATTATCCTAATGCTCCTTTCCGTGAAAATTATGCAGAACCTTCGCCATTTTCACGCTTTGTTTTAGGTAAGTATCCTGAAACTTTAGTCCCTAATTTGAATTTATCTGAAGACTGGATGGTAAATTTCACATTTGAAGACATTGCAGATGTTGTCGTTTACACTTATGACGAGGCTTTATTAATAGCCAGAGATATTTTTGAAATCCAAATTTGCTATTTAGGCCCTAATTGGCTATCGAGTAAAACAGGCTTACCTGAAGTTATTTTTACTCACTTACAAGTACTACAACCACAAAGTCAATTTGAAATTTCCATTAGAGCCTTAATCGACGCAACTTGTGGTTTTAATGAATTAGTTGAGGATATAGTTAATGAAGGATGGGAAAATATCGAGGGTTTGTTTAGTGAGTCGTATGAGATTAATGAATGGAACATATTAGGTCGAACTTGGGTTGTTGGAGTAGAATCAGAATGACTTTAAATTATCCTCTTGCGTCTCAAGTCACATCTGGCTTAAACCTTTTTACTCGTTGGCCTAATTGCGAGGATTTCGAAAGATTTATTTGGAGTAGAGGTACTATTTTGCCTGAAGGCATGACTCAACAAGATTTAGAGGTACAATTCGAGATACAAATTATGCCTCGTTTGATTGAATTGTGGGAACGAGGAACTCAATTAGCAGGTTCTTATCCATTACAACAAAATGTTGATGACGAGGAGTTTCCTTATACTTTTTTTGATTTTGATGGACATTTTGTTGAGTTAAACAGGGTTGGAGAATTATTGGCGATGTTAGCAACATATCATGAAACATTTTTTGCGGCTATGTTTTACGCTGATGTGCCCTCTCATTCACAAAAGTCTATTTTTTGCAATGAGATAATGAGTCACTTTCCCTTTGCGTTTTCACAGGTGCAAGATGAAGAAATTAAAATACAGAATGTAGATGACGCTGTAAGATATATCTCCACACTACCTATTTACAACTGGGTTGAATCTGACTTTTTAAGTGAATATTCAGACATTCCTATAGATGTTTGTAACTGGTTTCGGGCAAACCCTGGTACAATTCCTGAAAATCTTGTCGAATTTATTGAGAAAAATACTGGATGGAAAGAGTTTAACCTTGCTGCAATTGATAAGTATGGTTTTGAAAGACTATTGCCAACTGAATCCTTCCGAACGTGGTTACAAGGTGAAAAAGAGCGAAGAAAGTTGAAAGGCTATAATGATGGTGAGTTGTTTTGTGGTTTAAGTAAGGTTGGGATGGATTTTTTCCAAGATGATGTTCGAATATATCCTCATTTAAGAATAATGGAGGGCGCTACACAAAATACCATAATCAATATCGTCGTTTATAACGAAAGTTGGGAGTTAACACGAAATCTGCCAATTCTAAGGTAGAATTGAAAGACTTATATAGGACACCCCCTATGGAGATACATGATGAGATACGAAACATCACACCGCCGCCTGACTAAGAGAGCAAACGACTTCTTAGGAATTAGCCTTACACAATACCTTCTGGGATTCACCTATATGAACGGTGATAGAATTGTATTAAACGACAACGGTTCCATGCAAAAGGCATTTGCTGTATGGGTTGCACATGGCGAACACCAAGAAAAATTATCAGCCATTCTTCAAAAGCGTGAAAGCGTGATTGATGCGTGATTGATATATGCGGAAAATTAATCAGTATCTTTAAGTAGTTGAATCTTATATTTACAATTATGAGTGATGCTATTTTTGATAAAGCCTGGTTCGCAGGGTGTGCCCTCATCATTGTTGGCATTGCAGGAATCTATGCACTCCTCAAGTATCCTAAGCAATTTTTAAACACGGCTTTGATTGGTTTTGCAGGCATTACCACATTAGTATTGATTTTAGCAGGAATACAAGAATGGAAATATTTGAAGATTCGTGAAGATAACTGGATTAATGAATCAATAGAAACAGGAAAACTTGCCGATTATCTTTCCAATAATCCTGACTACTTGCGTGATGAGTTTATTATGCAATGGTTGAGAGATTGGGATAATTTGGAATTAGACTGGCGATATTAATAACGCATATGAATTAGTTGTCTTTAAGTAGTCGAACGCCTTAGTTAGTATTATGTTTATTCATGGTACTCCTTTTATTCGTACAGGGACAGTTTCTAAGAAAGTTGAAACTAATCGATTCATTGAAAATGAAATAGAACAAACAGACGATGGTCGTTTTGTTTGGACTTATGATGTTGAAGAAGGCAAGCAAATCAATAAGGCTTTGCTTGTTCAACATGAATTTTATCAAGATGGAGGCACACGTGAAGAAGTTATTGGCGGTTTGCCCTTCACTAAAAATGATGCATCTGGTCTTGACCGTTTACTTCCTGCATTGGCAGAAGAAGCCGCTAAACTCAAGGCTGAATATGAGACTTTTGGAGAAATCGAATCTAAGGCATTTGAGGCTGAAGGATTAGACCCAAACTTATTAAAGGTACTATCTATTGGAGCATTAGTTGGAGCAGGAGTAGTCGTCATGAGTCTGTTAGTAAATTTCCTACAAACTAGGTGAAATCTGCTAAATCTACCCCTGACGACTATGCGGTTGTTTTGTTGTTCGGTTTGTATCCTCGTAACTTTGGTAATAATTTGATTCAAAATACCCAACAACTTATATAGAGAAACCTTCTCGATATAACTATGCAAGCCCTAATAAACTTGATTGCCCTAACTTTGATGATGCAACTATTAATCACTAATTTGATTACTAGAACATTACCCAAATTACCTGAGGAAACAACTACTAAATCTAAATCATACGAGATTCACACAATGTTGGATTGGCTAGATGAAGGTGATAGGCTTATTATTAATGACCGTTATCAACGTGGCGAAGTAGGCCAGTACAAGCCTCAATTTAGGACTCGATTAGTAGAGAGTGTTATTAGAGGATTTCCATTACCTGCTTTGTTAGTGATGCAGCATAAAAATGATAGTGAAGCACCCGATGAATTAATTGATGGTCAACAACGTCTAAAGACTATTGATGCATTTATTAAGGGAAAATTCTCTTTGAATGGTGAACATTTGCTTCGACTTTCTGCTACGGATTATGATGGTATTTCTTGGTCAGATTTGGATGCAGACCATAAGCAAAGAATTAAAAGAGATTATGAAATGTCAGTTAATTATATTGATAATAGTATGCCGAATTGGCAAGTATATGTTCTTATTAATGGTGGATTAAATCCTCTAACTGCAGCAGAGTTGCGTAAGGCTATGTATGCTGAGTTTGAGGGTTATTGGTATATTGATGAGTTGGCTAAGTCAGATGAATGGACTCAATATTTCACCCCGAGTGCAATTTCAAGAGAGAAAGGTACTGAAATGCTTTGTCGAGGATTGATGAGTATGAAGTATGGAAATGAAGCAAGTAATCAAAGTTCAAAAATGTGGTTAGAGTCTTCTTTGGATACGTTTTTTGAAACACATAATAAGGAAGAAATCTTGAAGTTACTCAAAAATTATAAAAAAGTTTTGACAGTCGCTCGTGAGATTTTAGGAGAAGCCCCATTTAGACGTAATAACTTAGTATCAGGCAGATTCTCAAAAGTTTCAAAGACGATGATTGAACCAATTTCTTATATATTCTCTGAACTTCGTAATAAATATAGTGCGGCTAAATTGATTCAAAAACAATCAGAATTAGCATTGGCATGGGACACATACCTTAGTTTCGAAGAAGACGGCTCAGAACGCATTTTACAAGGTAATACACCTCAGAAGTTTATTGCTCGGAATGGAGATTTGCTTGCAGTCATGTTGGCTGTGATGGCAGATAGCCAACCTCGTAGAGGTCAAGAAAGTGTAATTTCTAATGAGTTGAGAGAATTGGTTTTGGAAAAGTATACACAAGACGGTTTAATTTTGTGTGGGATTTGTAATAATGCATTACTCGATGAAATTACAATGGACCATATCATTTCTGTCGATGATTGCGGCGAAACTACGCTTGAAAACTTACAACCTGCACATAGAGGTTGTAACTCCTCAAAACATTCTAACTCTGACCACGAACACAGTCTTTAAGTAGTTGTAGTATCCATTGTGAACTATGGTTCACGGTAACGTAGGTCAATCCATATTGACCCGCGAGGACATGACGCGATATATTCGCTATTTAGTCGATGTTATCGGTGAAGAACAAAAAGCACTTTATTCCTATCTACAAGACCGAACAAATCCTTACATTTGTTTGCATGGAGAATGTCAAACCTTGGCCGATTGGGTTTCTGTTTTGCTTGAAGCGTATAATGAGTCATTTGACCGCTGGGACTTGAGTTTAGATTTATTAGTCTTAGACCAATTGGTAACTGAAATGACAGTAGAGGAAATGCCGAAACAAATAACAGATTGGGATTTGATAGACCATTTGAAATTTCAAGGGCAACCATACATGCATACAGTAATTGAATGGGATGGATTATGTTGGGATGCTAATGGAGGAAGCACTCGACGTGATAAGGAAGAATATTATGATGAGAAGATAGGCCGTAAAAAATTATTGCGTAATTTCTTTGATTTGGATGAGATGAAGGATTATTTGGAGTGGCCTTTAGTGGAAGAGTCGATTGACTACACTTGGCATTGGACAGAAGGCAATAATGGAGGAGATTTGTTATCTGATGAACTTTGGATTGAAGAGATGGAACTAGGCATTAGTCCGTATGAGAATCTTGAGGTGTTTCGTGATTTTATCAATCATTTGCGTTCGGATGAGTTTTCAGCCGATAACATCTATATCGGCGAGACAGTATCTGAACCAATTAATACAAAATCAGGTCAAGAAATAAAAAAATATATTACATCAATACACGATGAATATTTTTTATGGCCAGATAGTTGGGACGATTTAGAGTTTACATTACAAACTTTGCCTATGACTATTTTTGAAGATTATTATGATGAAGATTACGGCGATTACACAAAGATGGTGCGTGATGCGTTCGACACGGGTTTGACATTTTATTTCCAAAAATTACCATATATGAGTCACAAACTGGAAGATACATTGAATGAGTTTGAGACGGTTGGAGATGGATATCCACCAGTTGTTTTGAAATTAAATAAAGATGGAAAGTATGAAACTATTGATGGATTTCATCGATTAAATGCATTACAGATTCTTGAGTATGATACTGTGGATGCTTGGGTAGGGTCATCAATAAAAAAGGATTCGGATGAGTTTTCAACCGAGACAGTTCCTGATTGGAAAATCTATAATGAAGTTCAAAGATTACATTCTCGTGAAGAAGATTTTTATGAGGGCAATATTGAACAAAGGATTGACCAGTTTAGAGAATATGAATTACAAGAAATTCCGTTTGAGTTAGTATACGCCCCGTATTCATTTGACCCTAACATGGTATGGGATTATGCCCTGCAAATCAATGAATATGACGTAATGTGTCATCCCGATAGAGGAGATATAGATAATGCAGACCCAATTTGTGATATAACTAATCCTTATCCGCCCATTGTGATAACTAATCTATATGCACCCGACCCGTCTGAGCCTGATAACAAAAGGCATTTAATTATCGATGGAACACACCGATATGAGGCCATTAAATTACTCCGTGAAGCAACACATGAGCGAGGAGACTTAGGACGATATAATACTGTTACGGCATGGGTTGGAAAAGGTAAGCGGGCTTGGATGACACAACCTAGGGATGACATTGGACAATTCATTAAAAGGGCTGACAACATCCATATCGGCGACGAGTATGGAGGATTCGTCAAATCCAATCCTAATGCAGTAAACTTACCAGGTGTGGTGGAGTTCCCAGGAGAGCAAGAACGAATTGAAAGTTTTATGCCATTGGAAGACTATGAAAATCTTCCACACGGTGATGTAAACTTGATTCTATCTAAATTACCTTATCCTACAGAAGGATTTACCGAAGAAGAGATAGAACAACAACATGAGTCCATAATCTCAATAATTGTTAGTCACGAATATATTCATAAATCTATTGATGAGGAAGTATTAGCGTGGGCTAATGAAAATAAGTTAGAGAAGGGTGATTACTATGCGGCTCACGAAATCATGGCCTATGTTGATATGGCACATAGGGAGACTAGCAGCATGGCAGGTTTTAAAGCAAGATTATTCCAATTAGTAGGGAGTCACCCTATACTTACAGATAATCCTGAATTAGCAGATAGAATTATAGATGCTATGACTAGGTCTCGAAAAGGATTAAAGTTTCAAGTTCCTGCAGAAATTAAGACAATAATGCAAGCCTTTGAATTATCAGGATTTGAAATATTAGTAGTAGGCGGCGCAGTTAGGGATGCAGTTATGGGATTAACTCCTAAGGACTATGATTTGGCTACTAATGCTTTACCAAATGAGGTTAATGATGTTATTGCTCAAATTGCAGGTTATCGAGTAGTTTCTACACCTGAGGCACAACTGGCTCGAGGAGTATTAACTAGCCTTGTATTACCTCCATCTGGAGAAGTCATTGAAATCACGACGTTCCGTGCTGAATTAGGTTACGAAGAAGGAACTCGACGCCCTATTGCAGTTCCTGCCGAAACATTTAAAGAAGATAGCGAACGTCGAGACTTTACGATGAATGCATTAGGTTGGAAACTTAATGGAACTATTTTAGATTATCATGATGGTTTGGATGATTTAGAGTTTGGTGACTTAGTATCTGTTGGTGATGCAAATGATAGAATTAAAGAAGACCCCTTACGTATTCTTCGAGCAATTAGGTTTCATAGTCGATACGGCTTAGACCTTGATGAAGATTTGAGTGAGGCAATTGGTACTCATTTAAAATTGTTATTGACACTCTCAGCAGAACGAGTACGAAAAGAATTAGACAGTATTTTGAAATCTGAAGAAGGAGTTTATGACTTAGTCGATAAGGGCATTGTAGAAACACTTATTCCTGAATACCAAGGTGGCTATTGGGGTGACCGTAATTATGATGATGGAGAACCTATGTTTTCATTTATAGCAGATATTCAAAGGTATTCTATGGTTGACCAACCTTGGCAACCTTCAATAGCATATGCATTACTCTTTAAGAACGTAGTCACAAAAGAAGAGTTTAATGAACGATACCGTCGAGGGCCGATTGCATTTTCTCGAGCAGAGGCTGATATGATTGCTGAATTAATTGAATTATATCCGTTATTAATTTCCGAAGACGATGAGGTTGTTTCCTCTCCAAGCAATATTGTTCGTATTGTAACCAGTCCGTATTACGCTGAATTGATGGTCATGGCCGACGCCATGAATGAATCGTGGCTTGCTAATTACTTAGCACCATATCGTCAACGTTATAAGGGTAAGCCTCCTAAAGGTTATGCGATGACAGTAGCCGATGCTTATAGTATCGAACCTAGTCCTGCACTCGGAGATAAAATATCGGAAATAACCGAGGCTATTATCTTAGGAGATATTGAGGATTGGGATGAGGGGTTGAATTATTATGCGGCAGAGAGTGATAAAAGTTCTGAAGACATTCCTGAATTCGTATATCATGCTACACCAGGAAAAAATCTAGAGTCCATTATGGAACATGGTCTAGAACCACGTATTGGTGAACTTTCAATTCATGCTTTCGGAGAAGAGAGATATGATGAAAAAGTTGGTGGCCCTAAAGTTTGGGCGACCACTAACAGTAAGGCAAGGATTTATGCTGGCATGATTGCACCAATGTCTTATTTAGAAGATAATGCGATTCTAAGGATTAAAACCGAAGGATTAGATTTTAAATATTATGATTTTGAAGAGTTTTTCACAGATAAACATGTCCCGCCAAGTCATATTGAACATATGTATTTTATAGCGGGTGAGAAATCAGAAGAAGACCCCAATTGGACTGTAGACCAACAAATTGACTATTCACACGACAAGTCTGGCGCTTGTCCTTATATCATCGATGGTGAAAGACATTGTTTTGATGGAAGAATATGTACTTATACGGAATCTTCAGCAGAAGAAGTAGGCACTCGGGAGCGTATCTCTTATGCAGGAGTTATCCTCGATGAGGCTACTTCCGAACAACTCTTAGCCCGTTTCGAATCCGAGATTCCTGAGGATTGGACTCGGTATGCACATCACATGACGGTCTCGCTCGGAAAATCAATCCCGAATCAAGCCGACTTAGGTAAGGAAGTCACCCTAACCGTCACGGCACTCGGCCAATCTGATGATGCCGTTGCCGTAGCCGTTTCGGGATATCCATCCCGCAACGCTTTGCCTCATATTACTTTAGCCATTCCTCCTGGTGGTAAACCTTTTAATTCCAATAAGATTATTGATTGGCAACCTGTCGAGCCATTCGAGATACGTGGTCGTTTACAAGACGTCAAGACTTATGTTGCTGAAACTTTCCGAGGTGAGGCAGAAAATAATCCTAGTAGATTTGATACTTTTTATGATTGGGTAGAAGTAGATAAAAAGGAAATATTTAATATACCTGCTACAGAATACAATGACAGATATGATATTGCCAATGTAGTAATTGCATATCAAGGAACTATTAAGGAAAACTTATATTTCCAACAAAAACACTTACCAAGTGTAGTTTACTTTTATACATGGAAGGATATATTTAACGAAAATGACTTACAATCTTGGTATCAAATACATTCAGCAAATTCGGGTTGGGAGTGTCGTTGTTTTGAGTGTCTACAAGAAGGTGGTCCATTATTTATCAATAGCCAAACGGGAATTTATGAAAAACAGTTTGTTACAGAGTTGATATCAGAAAGTGTGATGCAAGGTGTGCCATACCAATCTTGGTTTCAAGACTCTCGAGTAAGTAAATTAGTACGAACTCTATCCATTCCAATAATAGGCATGAAGGTAACCAAACCTCAATTAACTAACATTCAAAGTTACCTTGAATTTGATTTTACTCAAATTAGGGATGGCTTTTGGACTAACATTCAACTTGGTTCAACATATTATTCCTCTAAGACTAATCAAATTTTGCGAAAACTTGAGGAAAGATTAGCAAAAAATAGAATGGTAACTTTAAACTATCCTCGAATTGCATGGAGGGGTGATTAGATGGTCAAGGAGTTTGATTGGATAAATGCCTATGACTGGGAAAAGTTGGATGCAAAGAAATTTGCCCTAGAAAAAAACTTAGTATCTTGTGAAGAAGTATTTGAAGGAAGTTTAAAATCTGTTCAATCAAAGTTACCAAAGACCTTGTCATTTTATACTTTTTTGTCGGGAATGTCTTTGATGTATGTCCTTAGTTTTCCAATGGGTTATCTGATAACTGTTGTTGGTGAACGAGAAAGACTAGATAATTTTGTTAAATTAGCCCCCAACTTCGGAAGGATACGCCGAGATGGGATGACGAATCCATACGTTGTAGGTAATAAACTCATGACCCCATCACTTGCTGAGGCATTCCAAAGAATTCCGATGAGGAAAGGGACAGTTACGTCTTTAAATTATCCTCGAGTTACATGGAGGAAAGATTAGATGGTCAGGGAGTTTGATTGGATAAACGCTTATGACTGGGAAACCTCGTCAGATTTAAATGGTAGGAAACTAAGTGAATTAGTAAAGTATGAGAAGATATTAGAAGGAAGTTTAAAATCTGCTCAATCAAATTTACCAAAGAAGGTGTCATTTTATACTTGGTGGAGGCTGCTAGATGGTGCACCAGCGGCATATCGGCAAACCAATTCACCAAAAATACTTATGTATGTTCTTAGTTTTACAGATGGGGATTTTAGAGGAGAAAAAGGAAGTAAGGAATTAGATAATTTTGTTAAATTAGCCCCTAACTTAAGAAATATAGTGTATGAATCACCTAATCCATACATTGCAGGTACTGAATATGATGAGGTTGGGTTTCCTTGGGCCCCTTCACTTTCTAAGGCATTCCAAAGAATTTCAAGGAAGGGGACAGTTACGTCTTTAAATTATCCGTTTGGTTTTTATAATGAGGAAAGAGTAAATAATAAAATAATAAATAATAATAAGCGAACCTTTGTTATTTCGTCTGTTGATTATGATTTATTTACTGATGAGGATTTTGAATCAGACCTTCCTCAAGATTTTGTTTTTGAGTATCGGGTTGATGATATTGGAGATATTACAGATATGCAAGAAATTGCAGATAAAATTGTTGAGGATATTTCCGATGAAACAGGATTACTTGTTCTTGGATTCTATTTCCAAGAAAAGATGTCAGATGGAACACTTGTTAGTTTAGATGCCGAATCATTTTGGGGTAATTCAGGTTCTGGTGTTTTAGTAGTCGCTCGAGATACGCAAAG
>Ga0114997_10003659_pt1 | contig 12028 bp, 10 predicted proteins | sample ArcticOcean_MG_C_2_FD_87045 | JGI IMG/M metagenome (GOLD analysis project Ga0114997, IMG submission 87045) | Marine microbial communities from western Arctic Ocean - ArcticOcean_MG_CB4_136 | ecosystem: Environmental > Aquatic > Marine > Oceanic | place: Arctic Ocean: Canada Basin | collected... | reverse complement strand
TTCCACCACAAGAACAAGGGAATTCCTCCCCCCCCCCCCCCCCCCCCCCCCCCAGCCCCAACCCCCTTTTTCCGGGGGGGGTGGGGGGGGGGGGGGGGGGGGGGGGGGGGGGGGGTGTTTGGGTGGTGGGGGGTTAGCGATTGGTGGGGGGGGGGGGCATGCGCATGCGCGCGCTGTTGGCATGTAGGCGCTTACACCGCGACATGGTTAAGTGTTGTGGCGCGCGCGGCGGGCGAGCGCGTCTGCGAAGGTGGTTACTGCCTCGCACACAGGTTGGATGGAACCGGTGGCGGCGAAATTAGTGGAGGTGTTTCTGCTGGGCGCCAACACCTGGGTGCGCGCGGCCTTCGCCCACGACCCGTTGCTGCTGCTGAAGGCGTACGTCCCGCTGTTCGTGGCAACAGTGGTTATACATCTTGCGTGTTTACACGCGGTGTGGCTGGCGAAGTGGGTCGCGAAGGTAATTGCCGCCGCGCTCGCGGTGTGGCTCGTGTCGGGAATAGTACAAGTTGCGATCGACTGATGCGCGGCAATCGTCGCCCCCGCGAAGTGAATTGGTAATCGTTAATAGACACTCGTCCGTCCCACATACGCGTGTCGCAAACCGGTATGTGTACTTCACGGGATCGCGGGCGCACGTGTCGCCACACTCTATTTGTCGTAGGGAATGCGTTGGGCGCCGGGTGTCTCGCCCTCCCACAGCACGCTCTGAGAACCGGGGTCGCGCTATTCGCGGTTGCTTGTGTGTTGGCTGCTTTCTTAGTTGTGTGTACAATGGCTGTAGTCGAGAGAATGTTTGGCGGCAATATGTCGGCCCCTTGCAACGCCGCCCGCCCCGCCGCGTATGGTGTAATTGGCGAGGGCGTTACCCGCCAACAACCGCGAGGGCGCCTCGCCTCTGTGGTGTTGGCACCAGCGTATATATTGATCTGTGGACTGTACGCCTTAGAACTGCAAAAGATCTTTCTTCCAGAGCACACGTCAGTTGTCAAACCTTCGTTTTACGTGGTATACATAATCGGGTTGTTGTGGGTCACATCAACAGTCGCGTTCATTCCAAGTGGTAAATGTCTGCCGGCTGCCTTTGGTCGGCGCGGTATCGAGACTGTTGTCGTCCTGTTGACAGTTGTCGCAGTAGTGCTAATGATTGGAACCGGTTCGCACATGTTATTCCGGGCATTTCGCGGCAGCGGGGAGTTTCACGAATGCATGCGCGATGTTGTCTTGCCCCCGTTAAACTTTGGTGTACACGATGTCGGGGTTGCGACAGTGCGAGCGACGTTTACCTGCTGGCTCGCGTTGTCGTTTTATATCGCCGCCCCGAGATTATCAAATACCGCTCGACGCGAGAACATTAACGAATACGGGATTGTGCTTTATGCTTCGTGTATACTAGTCGTTACGTATCTCATGTGGACATGCGCGGTGACACTAACACACACGCGACACACTTGCGAGCATTTGAACACCAGCGTCGGTGTCGCCGAAACGATACGAGTCGCATACGCCGACGACGTGTTCGCAGCTCTACCAATCCCGGGCGAGTCAAAGACGATGGTCTCGGTCAAGGTGTTCGCCGTACTTGCACTTGTAACAAGCCTCGTGAGCACGTTCATGTCTCTCATGCTAATGACCCAGCGCGCGTGTGACACACATTGGAAGCGAGGCGTTGCAGCGGCGGGGATGCTCGCCGCTGCCTCTATCGCGCCCTTCGCTGCGATTCAACTGAACGAGTTTGGCGGGGGTTTTCATTTTGGCGCCTATGTAGCCGGCGCGGCACTGGCCGCCGAGGTCGCGACACTGGTGCTTTACTCGTGGGCGTGTGCTGTCATGGGCCGCCGCCGCCTCCGCCGCCGCGCCGCCCTTCTTGCGGGTACCGCCGTTTAATAGAGTCGTTTTGCCGCGACGTCCTGCACGCCGTCCTTGCAGTCCTTGCCGTCCTTGCAGTCCTTGCAGTCCTTGCAGTCCTTGCCGTCCTTGCCGTCCTTGCCGTCCTTGCCGTCCTTGCGGCGCACGAACAGGTGGCGGGCCCCGGCTCGCAGCACTTCGCCCGCATATATTGCGTTCAACATGACGTGAGCGCCACAGAGACACGCCGCTCCAAGTCCGCGCGGGTCCGGCCACAGCTGGAGAAACAGTAACACGCCCCGGATAAGCCGGGGCATCCCAAACACCACCCGCACGGCAAAGAACATAACGGCGAACATCCGTTTGGCCTGTCGTCTGCCCAACGGTTCTGACTGGACGCGATAGTGCTCCAACAGCACGCTAGAGGTCTCGAACGACAGCCCGACGACGAGGGCGCTCTGGCCGAACCCGGTGGTACCAGCGTAAAACGCGGCGACACATAAAACCCCGTGGATGTACGCAATCGGGTCATTCGCGTGTCTTCTCTCAAATGGAAGGCTGACGACGTCGTATGCGAAATAACCGAGTGCAACACGACACGCGAGAGTTGCTTCGGGCCATTGGGCGTGCGCGTATGCACTCGCCCCCGCGGTCGCCGGCGCACGCGCGTGGGCACACCATGCCAGGGTCGCGAGGGCTGTGTGCACGATCTTGTTAATAAAAACGGAACCACCCAGCAACCGCCCGACGCAGCAAACCGCACACGTTACCGTCGCCGTGGACACCATGCCGCGTCGTCGTCACCAACGTGCCCAACACGTCTTAATCGCCCACGCCACAATTCGCCTCAAATGTGCCTTCCTCGCCCGCGGCACGTCACTCACGCGCGGCACGTCACCGCACGCGGTCAAGGCGTTCGCCGTACTTGCACTGGTAACAAGGCTCGTGAGCACGTTCATGTCTCTTATACTAACGACCCAGCGTACAGTTGACTTTTAAAATGCAGAGTCCTCCAACGGTACAAAAATACTAGATTCCACGACCCGGCGACCGACGCTCCCCGACGCCCACGTTGTCCCATTTTCCAAGACAACAAGCGTTGCCCCGGGCACGACCGCGACGTCGTATATGTCCCCGGCGAACACCCTCTTAATGTGTGGGGTGGATACACCCCCGACGCCCCAACTGGGAGGCGCGCCGAGTCCATTGCGCATGTAGCGCCCTTCGCTGTCTTTTGTCAGGCTCCTACCCCAGGAGTACAGGCTGTGTTTCGGCATGGTGCAGCTTTTCGCAACGGAAAAATAGCGGGCCGCGAGTATTTGGGATGGTGATGTATGTGGTGTGGATGTGTGTGGCGCGTCCAGAGCGAACTTCTGATTGGGGGTGTCGTCGAGTGCATTTTTTGTCAATAGAAACCTGCATCCGCCACTGGCAAATACACGGAGCGGTACCCCCCGCAGCTTTGTTGGGTGCCAGCTGCCGTCAATACCGCACTCCACCACCGACGTGCCCACAAGCGGTGCGGATAAAAAGGAGCGCTGTGCCGCAGCGCGCCACTCGAAGACGTTTTTGGCCGTCAATACGACGATCGTGATCCCGTCCACGGCAACATCCAGCACCGTGTCGTTCGGGTGCATTGCAGGGGGGCCCACGTCGATGCACACGACGCGTACACCGGCACTGTGGCGAGAGTCGCCCCATTTGCCAATTGATAGCGCCAGTACTTGTGTGTTTTCGCCACCTGCGCCGCAGTCTTGTGCCACGAGCACCGTGGCCAATAAGCTCCTGTTGCTGCCACCCCCCCCACGAAGTGCCACCGCCCGCCCCGTCGTCAAAGCGTCGGCCTCGACGCGGGTTGGCCCTCTCGAGCGTGTCGCCGTGTACACGCCGCCGCCCACAGTCAAGAACACGACCACTCTACCCTCCAAAGTGGTTGCATGGACCGCACTGTTGCTGACAATACGCCCGAAGGCGCGGAGGACGCTGCCGCGAAGCGCGACACTGCAGGGGTTAAGTCGCCCGGCTGTAATTGATTGGCAGCAGGGCGGCGCGTATGCCTCCTCGACTCGGGTGCCGGGCGAACACATAGTGGTGCATATTGGCGCCAGCGAGTGACAGCGCCCCAGTCCCGCGTACGCCCGAGCAGCTCTGCAATGTGTCGCCGCATACAGTAAAAACCAACACCCGGCGGTGCTCGAACCAGTTGTTGCCCGGGTTGTCAGTGCGCGGAATTCTTGGGTTGTGATGGCGTTGGAATTGTGCGCCCTCTCGCAGACACACAAGAACATCGCGACGCGGTCGGCGCGCAAGGCTTTGCAGGACGAAACCAGATTCGAGCACGCTCGTAGACAAAGAAACGAGCCGAGGACGGTCGCAACGACATCGCTTGGCACCAACAGCAGGCCAGCAGTGCCCATTTGGAAATTTTTTGAGTTGCGAGGTGTGGTGGAAGTGAATTTGGTGTTAAATGTGTTCTCAAACTCGCAACTACTTCCGCGTCGCGAATAGCGGGTGTTCTGTTTAAAGAGCACACACCGGGTTTCAGCCTGGTTGCGCTCGTGTGCAGTGTAGATAAAACATTGCGATGGCTTTTTTCGCGGATTGCACAGATTTCCCGGCCCTCTTCAAAGAGGCGTATTGGGGGACACACAGCGCGGACGGGGAACACGCTCGACTGGCCGCTGTGTTTGCCAACCGCAACGCTTTCGCCAGAAACTACTCGCTCGCCCGGCATGTCGAGATGGAGGCACTGAAGGCGAACCGAGCGGCGTGGGAGTTCGTTACGCTCGTACGCGGCGACCACCGCGAGTACTATGAGACCACGGGCGGCGACTTCGTGTTCGTGATCAGTTTCCCCGTGAACGGGGCCCTCGATCGGCGATTCGACGAGGAGATGCAGAAGAAGTACCGCCTCCTGGGATTCACGGAGCACGCGCCCCTCTACGACTTCAACAATCAGACGCTTTCCCGCGTCTTCCCGAAGTTCGAGAGTTCCCACAGCTCGTATATCTAAAAAACGACGCCCGGGTTGACCTACATCTGCCAACGCAACCCAGCCGAAGAACATCGCGACGCGGTCGGCGCGCAAGGCTTTGCAGGACGAAACCAGATTCGAGCACGCTTGTAGACAAAGAAACGAGCCGAGGACGGTCGCAACGACATCGCTTGGCACCAACAGCAGGCCAGCAGTGCCCATTTGGAAATTTTTTGAGTTGCGAGGTGTGGTGGAAGTAAATTTGGTGTGTTTTTTTTCAAGTTTATAAAAGCGACTTGTTCGTGAACGCGTAGCGCTCGTAGACCTCGTGCGCGGTCGAGCGTGTAGTTGCGGGGCAGGTGTAAGCGCTCATGATCTCCCTCTTCAGCTCGTAGCCTGCAGAGAGCATACTGGTCACCACACTGGTCGTGGTGATCAAAGCACCTGCAGAACGAGAGACCTCTTCATCTTCCATAGTGTCCCAACAGGTCTGCGAGACCACCTTGCCCCGGAAAAGAGTCGTGTGCACGACAAACTCGATGTACGGGCCATTGTCCTCTTGCAGCTCCCGCGACTCCCGCGACCGGCGTTCATCGGTCGTCTCCTGCGACACGGCCAGCAGCGTCCCTGGCGGTCGCCAAGGCTTCTTGCTTGCGGATTCGGCCATCGTTATTGAAATCGAAAGCTCTTTTGTTTATCTACACTGCACACGAGCGCATCCAGACTGTAGTCTATACGTGTAAAACCACACTCGCGCACCACTCCCAGCCTTGGTCTTTGCGAGGGGTGCTGACGGCGGGAGCGAGGCGGGTTTACAAAGCGCTGCGCTATAGGTACAGCGAGCTATAGAACACAAGCGACGTCAGTAAATCCAGACAAGCCGGCAAAACGACTGGCAGCGCCCCCAGCCCATCGGGTATCATCGCCGGCAGGTGGGGCATCGACAGCGTCGCGAAGGCTGCGACGAAGGACGCAGAAGACGTCGCCGCCCGAACCAGCGCCATCAGCTCGTTGGTTGAGTGTGTCGTATGAGATGCGTGGTTATACGCTAGCGCAAACAGGTCAGAGGCGACCAATGGGCTTCGCAGACAAGCCACGCCGCGAAACACGCCGTATACGACAGCAAAAGAGGTCGCGGAGAAAGCAGCAGCGTAGATCGAAATCCCTATCCGAGCAACCATTGCCATCAACACGAGACCCCATTTTACGTGTATCGAATCCACGTGTTGTGCAACTATACACGTGAGAAAACCGACGAAACACGTGACCCCAAAGTGCACCGCCGCCGCGCCGGGGTGTTTTTCGTTGTAAAAAAACATCACCCAGGAATTCATGATGACATCCGCAGAGACCCTAGCCACCTTGGCGCCGAAGCCACCGGACCAAAAGGCGCATTTGTATCTCCAAATAGGCAATTTGGACCGGCCATGGTTCGAAAGCTCTGTGAAAAAAGACGCGTAGCCTGAAAACGGGATAAGTGCTGTACACTCCGCCAATCGAGGCGTCCCAACATCAAGCTTGCCGACCGGAGAGTAGTGTGTGCGGTCGGAGCGCTCGATCCTGTTGTAACAAACAACCGCAACGAAAATCTCCGCACACGACAACAGCAGCGCCGTCCAGAAAAGCGGCGCACTCCCATACCCACCATATAACACGGCGGCCGAAACACCAAAGCCGATTGTGTAGGCGAGGTAGTGGACGGCAGAGTTCGCGATGTTAAGTCTCTTTTGCGTGCCTTTCAGTGTACGAAGCCCAATCTCTTGATGTTCTGCCACGATATTCAAGAGCGCTCGCGCGTATGCCGTCATCGGCGCAGGCACGGAACACACCAATGCAGCAAGAGACGGGGACTGCCCGCCGATGAGCATTGCCATCGAGACAACGTGAAAGACTGCGGCCAGCGCCCATGTGCGACCCACTCCGTTTTTCACTGCAATCCTGGCAAACAGAGCCGAAGTTGCAACGGGGAGGGCTCGAAACGCAATTTCGACATGGGCCAGAGCGCGCGCGGTTTCGGGCGTCGCGTTGCCCCCGTGGATCGCAGCGGCGACGGCCGAGGAGGTTCCTAGCGCCATTGCAAGCGAGTCTAGGCCTGCCGCAATGTTGACGATGAGCGACATCGCGCGCGACAACCTCGGGGGGGGCTGTCTGTTATTGGGGTGTTTATATATAACCCTCGCGCCGCATTGCAACTTGTTTCGTGCGCGACACATATGAAGAGAGAACGCGACGGCGGTGGCAACGACAAAAAGCCGAGAAGGCGCAAAACAAACAACGGTGGCGCATTTAAAATGGGCCACATTGCCGAAGCACTCCCCGCCCCCCCCCCGCAGCCATTAGATATGTCAGCTGTTTGGCAGGCACTACCGCCTCTAGACGGACACCCTCGGTTGGTTTACCCAGGAACGCCGGACGAACAATTAGCATGTCGGCGGGCAGAAGAGCAAAGATCGTCTTGGCCGGACCGACAGCGCTGGAATGCTTTATGTCGCATCGAGTCGCCGGTTGGCGTCTTGCTTCAACAATACAAGGCGATGGTTCGATGTTTAGTGTGCGACGTGTCGCCTGGCAATTTCAACAGCGCCCACTTAATGACACTGGCGGTCCTCCTTTCCCCGCCAGCGATCGTCAGCGTTTCCGATGCCGACTTTCTTGCCGATGCCGCGCCCCGGCGCCTGGTACGCCACAAATCTCTGCTCGCCCACCCCGAACAACTGTGTTTTTCGAAACGTGGTGCCCTTGGAGTGTTGTTCCACAGATCGGACAAGAGGTATTTGGCACGTCGGGGTCGTCGTCCATCACGCGAGTTTTGCGCTGCAAAACGTATCATCCAAAATGCCGCAGACACAGAGAGCGGGGGGCTTTCTGGCCCACAATCTCTGGTGTCGCCACACGCACTAGATGCATTGGCGACGAGACTGTCTCTTTGTTTTCGGGTGTTGTGCTGTTCCCCGAAGCAAGACGAAGACGCTCTCCGCGACACCGACTTCGACGACGAGGGTGTTGGGGGTGGCGCCGCCGCTGTCGCCGCAAAACAGCCTCGCCCAATCGACAAACCCTTGGGACTTCTTCTGCGGCAACCGTGCTATTTAGAAATCGATGCTACATTTTCTGCCGCCGACCGCAAGACGTTTCAAGACGTGTTCCGTCATAACAGCGCGGTGTGGCCAAAAGCGCACACCAGTTTGGTACATGCTATGTGCCGGCGCGTCGTAAATAGGTGTATGGACACCGCTCGAGCCGACGCCCCTCTTCGGGCGCTAGTCGCGCAGAACGACGTCGTCACGTTGCGCGCATTCCTACAGGCGGGCGGCGGAGACGGGGGGGGGGCTGCAGCCCCCGCCGAGAGCGACGTGTTGCTGAGTGTGCGTTCTCTCGAGATGCTACAACTGCTCACGTCGTGTGCAATTATCCCCCAACCAACCCCCAAAATCATATGCGAAATGCTGCAGACGGCAATCACCAACGAGAATCTGCCTATGGCGAGGTGGGCACTTGCAAATGGCGCCCGCGTCGGACCAGACACGGTTGGCAGGTTGGTGGCCGCCGCCGTCGGCGTCCGCGAAGAAGGTGTCGCGTTTTGCGAGCTAATAGACCCTCTAGTCGCAATTGAGCACTGGTCTTGGAAGAGACTACCACCTCACGGGCCAGCGCCGCACCCTGGACGATCAGCAGGTACCTCCCCGTTCGAGGCGGTGTGGGACACTTTAGGAAGTTTTACGTCGAACGCTCGAATCACCGCGGAGGGATTCCCGGGAATCGCCGTGCCGCCAGGGTGTTCTTCTTACACTGAAGCCGTCAACAACACCTGGGACGTCCTGGTTTGGCTTGTGCAAAAAATGTCTGCGTGGGACGAACGCTGTGGTCTATTCGGCGAAGAAAGCGTGTTAACTCGGGCGATACTAGCACCGCCCCCCGCCTCTCCCCTCCCCCCTGCGGGGTTCTACACCGGCATCAAGCTCCGCGAACACTTTCGCAGCACACACGGCGACGGCGTACCAAGCAACCACCTTCCGACACTACGCCGAATCTGGCACGCTATACCACCGAACCGCCGTGACGTGTGCGCAATAGTGAAAGATGTTGTCGGGGGGGGCGTTCATTACGGGCAGTCGGATCCCAACACGGCGGACGGAGACTTCAACATGCCGAGGCACGCTTTCGCGCGGAAGCCCGAGCTCCTGCAGTTCTTCGCTACATTCCCCCCCCCAGCCGACTCCAACGACTCGGGATACCCCGGGCACTCTGGCTGCAACCCATATGGTACAAACACGCAGGGCCGAACGGCGCTTTTCGACGCGTGCGTGATCATGCACACACGGGCCCGCTGTATGCGGGACAAAAGGAAGTGCGAAGCCGAAGTGCGCCAAGCATTTTGGGAGGAAGATGCTCGGCAATTCAGAGACGTGACACGGTGGCTTCTTGATCTTGAACCACTCGCGATGCGGGGCTATCGCGACATTTGCGGGTCTGGGCTTCGAGCGGCGACGGTTCTTACGAAAACAATGCCCACCGCAGATAAGTTTGCACACCATTCGCCCCTTTCGTTTCTCGCAGCCGGTGCGCACGCAGACGCGCTGAAGTTCGTTTTAGGCGTCGTTTCAATCCCGGTTAGTTGGGAACCAGACAAGCCCGATGATGGGTTTTCTCCGTTCGTTGCGGCCACGTCGTTTGCAATGGAACAAGAGCTTGCCGTGCGACGCGGCGAGAAGGTGGAGGGCGGCGACGACGCGTGGGAGTGCTTTGAATGTTTTGCTGCTTTTGCACCGCCGTCCGTGTTTGATTTTCGCGGGCGTACACCACTCTTCGCTATTTTGTGGCGACTTCATGAGCAGACGCTAAACGGCGCGACGTGTCCGCGCGGGGTTGAACAGGCGATGCGCTTGGTTGCAATGGGCGCCGACGCTGAATGCGTCTTTGTCGGCGCGCTGGACGACGACGTACAATGCGCCCTCGTACTCGACGGCGGTGACAGGGAAGCGCACTACAAGTCCCACAGTCCGCTGTCTCTTGCAATCAAATGTGGGTTTGCGGAGTTGGTTGATGCTATGATATCAGCGGCGCACGAACGGGGGAGGGGGGTGGCCACCGCTGCAACGACGTGCGGTATCGGCGCTTTAACACAGGCCATCGACATTGCCTGCGTGGGGCAGCAATATTTGGGTGGCCCGGATGCCCCCGTCGACGACGGCGATCGCGCGTGCCAGTCCGGACTCGGCTTTCACATGCTTATCGCACTGCTCGACCAGGGGGCAAATCCCAATCAAACCGACCTTGTCGGGGTGTGGCCCCGACATTGTGTACGGTGCCCACTTCGATCGGCTCTTCGCTGGAAAGGGGAACGCGCGGAAGAAGTGCAAAGACTCTTGCGTGTACACGGCGCGATATATAGTTTGGAGTCGGTGGGATAATACAAAGGTATTAGTCTCTCAGGACGGGAGATGCAACGCCAGAAATATATGCGCAAAAAGCAAGCCGGTCGCCCCTGCAAATGCCAGAAATAAAGTTGCTGATTGTATGTCTGCGGAAATGGCTGCTGCCTGTTGTATTTGGTAGTTTTCGACGCGTGATATGTTAGTTTCCAGACGCGCAACTCGACGCAGTAATTCAACAACGTTGGCCGCTGTTGCGGCTTGTAGCGGCGCGACGCTCTTACCGAAACGCATTGGCATCACGACCTAAAGCGTAATTTAGATACCGCACACCTTCTTAGCTCAGTTGGTAGAGCGCCCGCCTTTTAAGCGGGTGGTCGCGAGTTCAAGCCTCGCAGAAGGTGCGCGCGCACAGCGCGCTGGGGCTCTGCGCGCTCGTTGCCCTCTTCGGAGGTCGCGGGGTTGCCTTGCTTCGGCCCTTGCGGGTTTTTTTTGTATGACAACAATACACACTTAAGCCTATGCACGACAACAAGCAGACAAAGCAGACAAAGTAGACATGGACAACAAAGACGACAAAGACGATCACAGTTGCAACTGTGGGGAGAAAGACGACGGCGCTAACAGGGGCGTATTCGGCGTGAGCCCACCCATCCTAGGCCCTGTTCGGCGAATAGCGTCTGCCCCGAACTTGCTTACAGTTGTTCCTCGAACTTGGTTGTAAGCGTAAGCGTCGACGAGAAGAGAGGCTGCTTTGCTTCGGCCCTTGCGAGGTTTGTTTTGTAGAAGTAGGCTTATCTAAAGTGGGATTCTCATATTCGTCTGCACATTTCCCACATAGTCCAACGGTTAGAATACCTGGCTTTCACCCAGGAGACCCGGGTTCGACTCCCGGTGTGGGAGCGGGGGGACACAGCGCGCTGCAGCTCTGCCGTCTCGTTGCCCTCTTCGGAGGCCGCGGGGTTGCCTTGCTCCGGCCCTTGTTCTCGCGGTCGCTAGTATACCCAATTGGAGAAGGGGTCGCTTTCAAGAAGCGATGGCGCAAGCCCGTGCATGTTCGATTCTTGCTGCTAGCAACGCTCTTGTAACTCAGATGGTAGAGTGGTGTCCTTATGAGGCACTGGTCGTGGGTTCGAACCCCTCCAAGAGCAGAGCGGACCCGGTGAGGTATAACAACGGTGGGCACCATTATAGCGACTTGTGACCGCTGGCTCTACAAATTTCCGGGTTAAAGACCACCGGCCGAACCGAGTACACTCGGAATACGTCGTGTTAGCACACTGGGGGTCGCGACCGTTCTTTTGTTTACTGGCGTGACAAACAACACCTACACCCACAGACTTATCCCGCGGCCGCTGCGAGCGCGCTCTTCACACGAACACAGGCCCGAGTTCTTTCCCTAGCCAGTACATGAGCTCGTCCGCGATATACCACCAACCTAACCCTAGCAGAAAAAGGAGCCAGTACATTGTGCGAGTCACACCGAAGCTTTAAGTGCAATTGTGTTTGAGGCTCGCAACAAAAGACTGGGCCCCGGTGATGCATTACGAACCCCTGGCTGTAAAAGCGCCTCGCATCAAAAACCCACACTTCCACCACACGCCGAGAGACCGAGAGATCGTATAGTGTAGCAGTTATCACATCACCTTTACACGGTGAGGTCCCGGGTTCGACTCCCGGTACGATCACCCTTCGTGCCCCCGCGTGCCCCCGCATATCCCCGCTGGCGTGGCCGAGTGGTAAAGGCGGGTGACTTAAGATCACCTGGGGTCAACACTCCGCGCGGGTTCGAATCCCGCCGCCAGCAAGCACCCCCCAGCACCCCCCCCCCCCC
>Ga0114997_10003656_pt1 | contig 12030 bp, 10 predicted proteins | sample ArcticOcean_MG_C_2_FD_87045 | JGI IMG/M metagenome (GOLD analysis project Ga0114997, IMG submission 87045) | Marine microbial communities from western Arctic Ocean - ArcticOcean_MG_CB4_136 | ecosystem: Environmental > Aquatic > Marine > Oceanic | place: Arctic Ocean: Canada Basin | collected... | reverse complement strand
TTGTCTGATATCAATACCTCAATTAAAATTTTTAATCAGCACTTAGGTTATAACCCAATTTTTTTTTCATATCCATTTGGTGAATATAGCAAAACTATTAAGGATTTTATTACACAAAATTTTGATTTTGCTTTTGGTCAACATTCTGGTGTTATTGATATTAATAAAGACCCTTATGAACTACCCAGGTTCCCAATTAATGAAAAATATGGTGATCTAGAAAGATTTAAACTTTTAATTAATCTTAGTCCACTTCAATACAAATCTTTAAACCCTGAAGACAAATATATTACTCACAATAATCCACCAAAACTGACTGTTGAATTTTTTGACAATCAAAAAAATATACAAAATATTAATTGTTTTTCTGATGAGGGAAATGGATGGGAGCAGTCAAATATTACTTTTAATAAAAACATACTAAAATTAAACTTTAGAGAAAAATTTACATTCAGAAGAGGGAGGGTTAATTGCTCACTTAATGATGATGGAATATGGAGATGGTTTGGTATTCAATTTTCAGTAAAGCAAAATTAAATTAAGCTCTCAAGCTCGATGCTTGAAGGCAACAATTTTGCATCATCAAAATCTATTAAATTATTTTGTCTTATAATTTGTTGTAAGGTTTTAACATATTTTGTTCCTGTCTCTGCATAGTTATCAAGATATTCTGAAAGTTTCATACTGTCTAATTTTTTTTTCTTGTCTCTCAATTCAGCTCTAGCACTTCTAAAATCTTTGTAAGTAGAGTGAGTATTTAAATTTCTTTGATAGGCTTTAACTGAAGCTTGCAAAACATTAAACTTCATTACTTTGTGTGTTGTATTATTATCAGCATCTGCAGGTTTTATTCCTTCACCAGACCAGGTCCATTGACCAAACAATGCATTGCCTTCTTGTGCAAATCTTGATGTTCCCCAGCCAGTTTCTTTCGCCGCTTGTGCAATTGTCATTGAGGTTGGTATTTCGTCCATTCTAATTTTTAAAGTAGGTAAATCTTTATTTAATACCCCATATTGCTTAAATTTTGAGTTAAGCCAATTTTGTTCTGCCTTAGAATTTTTATTTTTATTCAAAATGGTAAAAAGTTTATTTCTATCTAACTTAATATTATTATTTTCAGCTATTATTAATGGTAAAATAATTTGAATAAAAAGATTTTTTCTTTTTTTAATATTTTCTATTTTTTTTATCTCGGTTGGTAATAAGGTTAATGAAATTGGTTTAACTAACTTATTTTTTCTTACATCATCCAAGTTATAATTCGTTGATTTAAATAATTCTTCTATTGTAGCCGCACTCAGCCTAACACTATCTTGTGGTTGCTCATCAAATGTTAGAATATCTTCAAACAAATATTTTTTATCTAAATCATTGTCTAATTTTAAGTTTTGGTTTTCTAATAATTTTTTTAGATTGTTTTTTGAGGTATTTTCATAATTTTCAGAAAGGCTCAATTTTTCTTTTGTAAGATTGATAGCTAATGGAGTAATAAAAAAAATTGAGATTATGATTAAGCTGGATAAAAATGTTTTTGATAAAGTTTCAAGACCAATAACTTCTTTTTTAATCGTTTTATTTTTGGTTATTATAAAACCTTTTTTTTTTAGATATTTTTTTATTTCAAAGAAAGAAAATTGATTGTTTTTCATAACTATATTGCAACTACTTCTTTTACCTCAGGTAAGTAATGACATAAAAGATTTTGAACACCATTTTTAAGTGTCATCGTCGAACTTGGACATCCAGAGCAGCTTCCTTGTAATTCCACTTTAACAATTCCGTCTTTAAATTCTTTGAATTTAATATCTCCACCATCTTTAGCAACAGCAGGTCTAATTTTTGTCTCAAGAATACTTATTATCTGTTTTTCAATTTCACTGTATTCTTCTTCTTTTTTTTCAAATAATTCATTTGCAATAACGAATTCTTTTCCTGTCGCATAAAATTCATTGATTAGTGAAATAACTATATGTTTGATGTCTTCCCAAACTACATCTTCATTTTTATTAATCGATAAAAAATCAGTTCCCAAAAATACTCCTGTAACTCCATTAATTGATAGGAGGTTTCTTAATAACTCGCTGTCTGTTTCTTCTTTTTTTGTTATTTCAAAAGAACCACTATTAGAAACATTTTTTCCCGGTAAAAACTTAAGGGAATTTGGGTTTGGTGTTACTTCCGTTTGAATAAACATTTTATTATATATAAGGATAATTAGAAAAATTTAAACTAATTAATATATTTGGCTAAAAGCCTACTAATTCTTTAATTTCTTTGATTTTTTTTGACGCAATTTTGTCTGCTTTGTTAGATCCATCTAATAAAATTTTATCTAGGTAGCTTTCATCATTTAATAATTTTTTTATTTCTTTTGATATAGGTTCAATTTTTTCAATTAATACTTCTGATAATTTCTCTTTAAATTCAGAAAAATTTTTTCCTTTAAATTCACTAATACACTTTTCTAGGTTTTGATTAGTTAAACTCGAATAAATTCCTAATAAATTTTCTGCTTCTGGTCTTCCAGCTAAACTTTTAATTTCTTCAGGTAGTGGTAATGGGTCTGTTTTTGCTTTTTTTATTTTATTAAATATTTCTTCTTTATTATCAGTAAGATTAATTCTACTTAAATCTGAAGGATCTGATTTGCTCATTTTTTTAATTCCATCTTTAAGACTCATTATTCTAGAGAATTGTTTTTGTATTAGGGGCTCTGGGACTCTTAAAAAATCTAATGCACCAAAATCATTATTAAATTTTTGTGCAATATCCCTACAAAGTTCGAGGTGCTGTTTTTGATCATCTCCCACTGGAACATGAGTTGCGTCATATAGTAAAATATCTGCAGCCATTAAAACTGGATATGAATATAGACCAATGCTAGCTTTTTCCTTATCTTTTCCAGCCTTTTCTTTAAATTGTGTCATCCTATTAAGCCAACCTATTCTTGAAACACAACTTAGGATCCAGGCTGCCTCAGAATGTGCTGAAACCATAGATTGATTAAAAATTATACTACTTGCTGGGTCAATGCCACATGCAATAAATGTAGCAGCTGTTTCTCTTATATTTTTTTTTAATTCCTTGGGGTCTTGTTTCACAGTTATTGCATGAAGGTCTACTACACAAAAAATACATTGATTTGTTTTTTCATTTTGAAGTTCTACAAAATTTTTAATTGCACCAAGGTAGTTTCCTAAATGAAGATTTCCTGTTGGCTGAACTCCTGAAAAAATTTTTTTACTCATACTAGTAGTTTAAATTAATATCACTTTTTTTAAAAGCTTTGATTAAAATTGAAATTAAAAGATAAAATATTAACCCCATTATAATTGCACCAATCAAATAAATAGCTTTGGAGCTTGCCTCATAAAGCAACTTGTCATTAAAAAAATGAATTACATAGTTAAAAAATATACCCATCAACACTGATGCAAATAAAATTTTAAAAAATCTATTTATAAATACTAAATTGAAACTAAATAAATTATTCATTCTTAAAAAAATAAATAACAAAATAGCATTAAACCAAGATGATATTGTGGTTGCTATTGGTATAATTATAAATCCAACTTCCTTAAAAAAAGTAATACTAATAAACACATTCAACAAAACAGAGATTAGCGAAATATAAAAAGGTATTTTTGTATTATGACGTGCAAAAAAGAAAGTTGAAAAGACCTTAATAAGAGAAAATGCTGGTAATCCAATTGCAAAAAAGAATAAAGCTTTTGCTGAGTTCATAACACTTAATTTATCAAAGGAACCATATCCAAATAAAGAAGACATAATTTCTTCAGACGCAACAAGTAATGCTATTGCTGCCGGAATGCTTAAAAATAAACTTAACTCAATAGCCTTATTTTGAATTAAATTTATTTTTTCTTTTTTATTACTCTGAACATGTTTGGAAAGTTGAGGAAGTATTACTGTACCTATTGCAATACCTGCAATAGCAAGATTAATCTGATAAATTCTATCTGCATAATATAGATAGGATACTGCGCTAGCTTGAAAAGATGCAATTATCGTCCCTACTAAAATATTTATCTGTGTAACACCAGATGAAAAAATACTAGGAAGCAATTTTCGAAAAAAAAGCTTAACTTTATTTTCAATTTTAAATGATAAATTAATTTTAGGGTAATAATATTTTTTTACAAAAAAATATAAAAAAATAAACTGCAAGAGGCCTGAAACTGTTACAGCATATGAAAGATAATACACCAGCTGATCATTTAAAATTTTTCCAAATAGTAATACTCCAATTAAAAAAATATTTAAAATGATGGGCACAGCTGAAGCTACCGCAAATTTATTATGTGAATTTAAAATGGCTGAAAAAAAAGATGCCAAACTAATAAACATTAAAAAAGGGAAAGTAATTCTTGTTAAATTTATAGCTAATTCCATTTTTTGATAATCACCTTCAAATCCTGGTGCTATCAAAAAGACGAAGAGTGGCATGAATATCTCAATAGCAAGGACTAAAAAAAATAATCCCATAGCAAGTAAAGTAAAAATATTGTTTGCAAATTTTTGTGACTTTTTTTTATTACCTAAAAGTGATGAATAACTCGGTACAAATGCTGCATTAAATGTTCCTTCTGAAAATAGTCTTCTAAATGTATTTGGTATTCTAAAAGCTACAAAAAAAGCATCTGCCAACGGACCTGCACCAAGAAACAAAGCTATCAATATATCTCTTGCATAGCCCAATAACCTACTTATTATTGTAAAAAAACTAAATGTGCCTGTTGACTTAATTAGGTTCATAAATCATATTAGTCCTAAATTCGTTCCATTTGTATATTTAATTACCATAAATGAAAAAAACTAAAATAGACCATTACACTGATAAAGAAGCTTTAGACTTTCATTCTAGAAATAAACCTGGAAAAATTGAGATCAATTCTTCTAAGCCAATGACCACAAAGAGAGACTTGGCTTTAGCCTATTCTCCGGGCGTTGCAGTACCAGTAAAAGCGATCGCAGAAAACCCTGAGGCTGCTTATGATTATACTTCAAAGGGGAATCTTGTTGCTGTTATTAGTAATGGATCAGCAATTTTAGGTATGGGTGATTTAGGTGCTCTAGCTTCAAAACCAGTTATGGAAGGGAAAGCAGTTCTGTTTAAAAGGTTTGCAGATATTGACTCGATCGATTTAGAAATTGACTCTAAAGATGCAAATGAGATTATTAATAGTATAAAAAACTTTGCATGCAGCTTTGGAGGAATAAACCTAGAAGATATAGCTGCTCCAGATTGTTTTGTTATTGAAGATAAATTAAAAGAAATTTTAGATATACCTGTTTTTCATGACGACCAACATGGTACAGCAATTATTACAACTGCCGCATTAATTAATGCCCTGGATATCAGTGGGAAATCGATAAAAGACATCAAGGTTGTTGTGAATGGTGCTGGAGCATCAGCAATGGCTTGCACTAATTTATTTAAAAATAGTGGTGTGCCTCAAAAAAATATAATTATGGTTGATAGATCAGGAGTCATCTATCGAGGCAGAGAGGGATTAAACCAATGGAAATCTTCCCATGCAAATGAAACGAAGCTTAGAACATTAGATGAAGCAATTAATGGTGCTGATGTTTTTTTAGGACTTTCAGCAAAAAATGCTCTTTCAAAAGATATGGTAAAAAAAATGGCAAAAAACCCTATAATTTTTGCTTGTGCTAATCCAGACCCAGAAATAACTCCTGAAGAAGTAATGGAAGTTAGAGATGATGCAATTATAGCAACAGGAAGATCAGATTATCCTAATCAAGTAAATAATTTAATCGGGTTTCCATATGTTTTTAGAGGAGCTCTTGATGTTAGAGCAAAAACTATAAATGAAGAAATGAAAGTAGCCGCTGCAAATGCCATAGCAAAACTTACAAGAGAAGATGTTCCTGATGAAGTTATAGCTGCAATGGGTGGTGATAGACCTCATTATGGAAAAGATTATATAATTCCATCAACTTTTGACCCAAGATTAATCAGTGTTATTCCTGCCGCTGTTGCCAAAGCTGCAATGGATAGTGGTGTTGCAAGAAAAAATATTGATGATTTTGAAATCTATAAAGAACAACTCAAGCAAAGACTTAATCCTTCACTTACAATTATGCAGGGAATTAATTCTCATATTAAAAAAAATCAAAAAAGAATAGTTTTTGCAGATGGTGAAGATAAAAACACTCTTAAAGCGGCAATTGCATTTAAGAATTCAAAATTAGGAATCCCAATTTTAGTGGGCAAAAAAGAAAAGATTAAAGAAAGAATTAAAGAAATTGGTTATGATGATCATTTTGGTATTGAAATAATAAATTCTACAGATTCTGAAAAGCGTGAAAAATATGTTAATTATTTATTTAAAAAAATGCAAAGAGAGCAAGGTCTTTTAGAAAGAGACTGCGATAGGCTTGTAAGAAATGACAGAGTTATATGGGCGTCTTGTATGGTCGCTTGTGGTGATGCAGATGGTGCGGTTACTGGAAATACTAGAAGATTTGGAGCCTCTTTTGATAAGGTTACTCAGGTCATTGACTCAAGACCAGGTGAAATTATGTTTGGACTGAATATGGTTGTTGCAAAAGGAAAAACTGTTTTTGTTGGAGATACTAGTGTTAATGAATATCCAAGCTCAGAAGAGTTAGCAGAAATTGCTATATCGGCTGCAAGAGTAATAAAACTTTTTGGTTTTGTTCCAAAAGTTGCTTTTGTTTCTCTTTCTACTTTTGGACAACCACTTACAAGTAGAACTAAACATATAAAAAAGGCTGTTGAAATTTTAAAAAGTAAAAATGTTAATTTTGATTTTGATGGAGACATGCAGCCAGATGTTGCTCTTAATTCAGAATACAAAGAGCTTTATCCTTTTTCAAGTATCGTTGGAAATGCAAATATTTTAATAATGCCTGGACAGCATAGTGCGGCCATTTCATATAAAATGATGAAGAGCTTAGGTGATACAAAAGTTATTGGACCCTTACTAATTGGCTTGGGTCAGCCTATTGAAATAGCTCCTTTAAGATCCTCCACCTCTGAGATTATAAATTTAGCCTCTTTTGCAGCTTACTCTGCAGATGTAATAGATTATAAAAAAAATTAGTTCTTTTGAATTCTTAAGTCTTCTACCAAAACTATACTTGCTACAACATCTTCAACATCAAGTATTTCTTTCGCTTCATTTATCACCATTTTTCTTTCTTCCTTTGTCAAAGAAATTCCATAAATAAATATCTTTTTCTTATAAGTGTCTATTTGGTAATTCGTTGAATTAATTTTTTTGTTAAAAATTAGAGCTGTACGTAATTGAGAGGTTATTAATAAGTCTTTTGCTGATTGCTTAAAGTTAAAATTTTCCTTTAATTTAATATCATTTTTGACCGATCTCGCACCCTTGGTTTCCCATGCCAATTTGGTAATTTGAAGTTTTTCTTCAGGGTCATCTACTTTACCTGTTATAAAAACTCTTCCATCTATAACCTTTGTGTTTACAGATATTAAATAATTTTTGTCTCTTAATACTAGTCTTGCTGCTAGATTTTTTTGCATGACAGAATCGTCTATTTGTGTACCTAAAGATCTTGGGTCAAGCGCTACACTAACACCTGTCCCAAATATACCCTTTGAGCTTATACCCACACATCCTGTAAAAATTAAAAAGATTAAGCTTATTAAGATAATTCTATTTTTCATTTTTTAATTTTAAACAATAACTGTAAATTTCTTTTTTTGGTACATTAGAGTTTTGGCTAATTAAGTCAGTAATATCTTTAATGCTTAATTTTTTAATCATTTTTTGAATATTTTTCTTATCAGATTCTTTTAAAACTATCGAAGAGTTTCTTTCCTTTATTTTTTTGGAAATAACAATTGTTAATTCTCCTTTTGGATCAGATTTAAAGGGTTCAAGCTTATCAATATCAGTTCTAATAAATTCTTCATAAAACTTAGTCATTTCTCTGCATATCAAAATTTTTCTGTCCACAAAGTATTCTTTTATATCTTTAACTGATCTATTAAATTTTCTTGGTGAAATAAAAAAAACAATACAGCTATCTATATTTCTCAGCTTTTCAAAGTCTTCTTTTAGTTTATTTTTTTTTTCAGGGAAAAAACCATAGAAATAATATTTTTCACTAAATCCACTTATTGATACGGCTGATGAAACTGCAGATACACCTGGTATTGGATAAATACTAATTTTATGAATTAAGCACTCATTAATCAATATTGCTCCTGGATCTGAGATTGAGGGTGTTCCTGCATCTGAAATTAAAGAAACAATGCAATTTGATTTCAAAATTTCAATAATCTTAGATAAATTTTTTTTTTCATTAAATTTATGATTTGAAATAAGCTGTGACTTAATTTCATAACGATCTAATAAATTTTTTGAAGTGCGTGTATCCTCACATAGTATATAATCTGATTTTTTTAGTACTTCTATGGCTCTTAAAGTAATATCGCTTAAATTTCCAATTGGTGTGGAGACCACATAAAGACCACTTTTAACTTTATTATTTATATTGTCTGTATGTAGAATCATTAAATTATAAACGTTATAATAATAGCATTAAAATGAAAAAAATTATTAAAATTATATTACTTTTAACATTAGTTCTTTCATTGAATGTGGAGGTTTTAAAAGCAAATGAAAAAATTAAAATTGGCTTGCTTGTCCCATTAACAGGTGAAAATTCTGAAATTGGTGAATCTATAATTAAGTCTGTAAGGCTTGCTATTAATAAAATTAATAACCCTTCAATTGAAATCATTCCTAAAGACACAGAGTCAAAACCTAAAATAACCCTAGAAGCTGCTAAAGAATTGGCCAACTTGGGAGTGAAAATAATAATTGGCCCCGTATTTAATGAAAGTTTAATTTATCTTGGCGAGTTAAATGAAATAACTTTTTTAGCCTTAACGAATAGAAATAATAATTATTCAAAAAATATTATTAATGTGGGAATAAATGCAACTTCTCAATTAAATGCGATAAATAAATTTGTAAAATTAAATAAAATTGAAAAAATTATTTTTTTAACTCCAGATATGAGTTTTAAAAATGAAATTGAAGAAGCCATATTAAATTCTAAGATCAAAATATTAGAAAATCATATTTATGATACTGACCCAACTAAACTTACAAAACAAATTGAAAAAATTACACACTACGAGGTTAGAAAGCAAAATCTGGAAGATGAAATAGTAAGACTTGAAAAGTCAAACCAAAGTAATAAAGAGCGTTTAATCGAAAGATTAAAAAAAAGAGATACACTTGGAGGAGTTAATTTTGATTCAGTGATAATTGCAGATTTTGATGAAAGTTTAAAGAGTGTTACTACGTCTTTATTATATACCGATGTGTCTCCTAAACAAAAATATTTCATAACTCTCAACCAATGGTTTGATGAATCTCTTCTTAAAGAAACGAGTTCGCAGCCCCTTTATTTCCCATCTGCGAATAAAAATAATTATGATGAATTTTCTTCTGAATATTATGAAAAATACAATCAATACCCAAATCAATTATCTTTTTTAAGTTACGATTTAGTTGGTCTTGTCTATTATTTAATACTTCAAAATAACTCTATTATTGATCAAAATATGTTTTCCAAAAATACTCTATTCAAAGGTAAGGTTGGAATTTTCGAAATTAAAAATAACAAGGTAAACCATATTTTGAATTTTTATAAAGTTGAAGATAAAAAGTTTAAAAAAGTTTTTTAATTTTTTTAAAAGCTCTAAATCTATGATCTATTTTATATTTTTCAGATGCCTTCATTTCGCCAAAAGTAATTTTCTTTCCTTTAGGTATAAAAATAGGATCGTAACCAAACCCATTTTTACCTTTCATAAGAGGTGAAATAGAGCCTTCAATTGTACCAACTGAACTTATTAATTTTTTATTTAAACTAAAAACAGTTAACGCACAAACAAACCTGGCTGTAATTTTTTTTTGTTTCCAATTTTTATCCTTTTTATCTAATCTATTAAAAACTTTATTCATAGCGTTTTTAAAATTTCTTTTTTTTCCTCCCCATCTCGCAGAATAAATTCCAGGCTCTCCTTTTAAGATATCTACCTCTAGACCAGAATCGTCTGATAAAGATACCATTTTAGATTTTTTTGAAAAATACCTAGCTTTAATTAAAGAATTTTCTTCAAAAGTTTTTCCATTTTCAATGGGACTTTTAATTTTAAAGTCAGATGTAGAGTAAATTTTTAGATTTTTAGGTAATAAACCCTTAATTTCCTTAAGTTTTCCCTTATTATTTGTTCCAACTAATAGTTTTGTAATTTTTTTTTTTAGCATCTAGCAATTATTAAATTTCATACCATATAAAACTCTATGGAAAAAGAGCAAAACACTAATTCTGAAACTCAAAATAACAAAACTGAAGAAATTAAAACAGAAGATATAAACAGTGACTCTAAAACTGATACTTCAGAAAATAACAAAACTGAAGAAATTAAAACAGAAGATATAAACAGTGACTCTAAAACTGATACTTCAGAAAATAACAAACCACTAAAAGAAGTCACTCCTGAGGAAAAAATTTTAGAACTAGAAGATAAATTGGCTAGAGCTTTTGCTGAAATGGAAAACCAAAGAAGAAGATTTGAAAAAGAAAGAGATGATGCTTTCAATTATGGAGGTTTTGCTTTTGCGAAAGAAACCTTAAATTTAATAGATAATTTAGAAAGATCAAAACAGATACTAGAAGGTGATGAAGTTTTAAAAAATTCTGAAGCTTTAAAAAAAACTTTAGAGCATTTTGATATTATAAATAAAGATATGGTTTCTATTTTATCCAAAAATGGGATTACTCCTTTAGACTCTATTGGTAAAAAACTTGATCCAAATTTTCACCAAGCCATGATGGAAATTGATGATAATCAAAAAGAACCTGGCACAATCATTCAAGAAATTCAAAAAGGCTTCATGATGAAAGATAGGTTGCTTAGACCTTCTTTAGTAGGAGTTTCAAAGAAAGCTGAAAATAAAGAAGAAAAAAATGAGGAAAACAAAGAAAATTCAGACAAATTATAATATCTGTCAGAACTTGTAGAATAAAAATTAACACTTATATGAAAAGGAGGATTTAAATTATGAGCAAAATTATAGGAATAGATTTAGGGACAACAAATTCATGCGTGTCTATCATGGAGGGTAGTCAAGCAAAAGTTTTGGAAAATGCAGAAGGTGCAAGAACAACTCCATCTGTCGTTGCTTTTACTGATGATGGTGAAAAACTTGTTGGACAGCCTGCAAAGAGACAGGCAGTAACCAATCCTGAAAATACTATATTTGCTGTGAAACGACTAATTGGAAGAAATTTTGAAGATCCAACTGTAAAAAAAGATATTGCAGCTGCACCTTTTAAAATCGTTAATTCGGAAAAAGGTGATGCATGGATTGAAGCTAAAGGAGAAAAATATTCTCCCTCACAAATATCAGCGTTTATTCTAATAAAAATGAAGGAAACAGCTGAAAAATATTTGGGACAAGAGGTAACCAAAGCTGTAATTACGGTTCCTGCTTATTTTAATGATGCTCAAAGACAAGCTACAAAAGATGCTGGTAAAATTGCAGGTTTAGAAGTTTTAAGAATTATAAATGAACCTACCGCAGCTTCTTTAGCTTATGGTTTAGACAAAAAAAAAGAGAATAAAAAAATTGCTGTGTACGATTTAGGTGGTGGAACTTTTGATGTATCCATTCTTGAATTGGGTGATGGTGTATTTGAGGTCAAGTCTACTAATGGAGATACATTTTTAGGAGGAGAGGATTTTGATAACACAATTGTTGACTATTTAATTGGTGAGTTTAAAAAAGATAATGGTATAGATTTAAGAACTGACAAACTGGCACTTCAAAGACTAAAAGAAGCTGCCGAAAAAGCAAAGATTGAGCTTTCTTCTGCTGAACAAACAGATGTTAATTTACCATTTATAACCGCAGATAAAACAGGTCCAAAACACATTAATTTAAAAATGACTAGAGCAAAATTAGA
>Ga0114997_10003653_pt1 | contig 12035 bp, 12 predicted proteins | sample ArcticOcean_MG_C_2_FD_87045 | JGI IMG/M metagenome (GOLD analysis project Ga0114997, IMG submission 87045) | Marine microbial communities from western Arctic Ocean - ArcticOcean_MG_CB4_136 | ecosystem: Environmental > Aquatic > Marine > Oceanic | place: Arctic Ocean: Canada Basin | collected... | reverse complement strand
CGCTAGGATTCGAACCTAGGATGCCGGTACCAAAAACCAGTGCCTTACCACTTGGCTACGCCCCAATATTAATTTCGTATAACATAAAAAAAAAAATTATATAGTTTTTGATGTAATACACCAATAGCTCTTAAATTTCTTCTTAAATTTCTCCGCCGCAAGATCCACAGCTTTTTTAGAATGAAAATAAGCCACTATTGATGATCCTGATCCTGACATTCTCACAAACATAATGTTTGGAAATTGTGTCAAAAATAATTTGATTTTTTTAAGTTTAGGATATTTTTTAAATGAAATCTGTTCTAGTTCATTGTTTGAATTTACAATACTATGCTTGGTTAATAACTTCTGGCTAGGATTATTGTATTTTGATTTAGAAAAATTTTTAACATTCGAATAAATTAATTTTGTAGAGCAACCAAAATTAGGCTTTGTAATTAAAACATAAAAGCCAATTTTTTTATTAAATCTTCTTAACTTGCCATTGGATGACATTACCGTATTTTTTCTAACAATACCCAAAATTACATCAGATCCTAATAAATAGGTGAGATTAATTAATTCTTTTTTACTTAACTTAAAGAACCTTTTTTTTAAAAAAAAATCTATTAAAGATGCAGCATTCATAGATCCACCACCCATGCCAGATTGTTGGGGAATATTTTTTACAATTTTAATTTCAAATCTTTTGTTGTTTAAAAGATTTTTTTTATCTAACAATTTTAAAAGTAACGATATTGAATTATTTTGTTTTATTCCTTTTGCAAATTTTCCTTTGAAATAAACTCTATGGTTATTTGAATTTATAGGACGTAGACATATTAGGTCATATAAATTGACAAATGAAACTATACTTTCAACTTTATGCAATTTTGAGTTTAATTTTCCAGTTATATTTAAAGAAAGATTAATTTTTGCATAAGATTTGATTTTAAAAAATTTCATTATCTAAATTTTTTTAAGTCCCTTTAAAAGTTTAGTAACAATATTTTTTTTCATTGAGTCTTCTGTGTCTTCAAAAGTCAAAACACTTTCCCAATAATATTTTGCTTGAATTTTTCTACCCATTTTCCATAATACATCTCCGTAATGATCATTAACAATTGGGTCATCTGGCATTAATTGTATTGCATTTTTTAATAAATTTTCTGATTTCTCTAAATTTCCAACTAAATAATACGCCCACCCAACAGAATCTAAAATATATGGATCATTTTTATTTTGATGATATGCTTTTTCAAGCATCTTAAGTGCATCATTTATTTTATAATTTCTTTCAAGCCAAGAGTAACCCAAATAATTTAAAACGTATGAATCATCTGGATTAATCTTTAGGGATTGTAATAAATCTTCATCTGATTGCGAAAACTGTCCCAGTCTTTCATAGCTAGCTCCTCGCCTATATAAAATTTCTGCTTGAGACGAAAGTGTTGTATTTTTTTTTGATAAAACTTTATTATAATAATATATCGCAGTGTTATATCGCTCAAAACTTTTAAAAAAATTGGCCATATCTAATAAAATTTTTGCAGAAGGATCTTCAATTTCATTAAACTTTAAATTAATATACTCAAGTGATTTTTCTTTATCTTGCTCTTTTAGTATTATCTGAGCTTTTTTTTTAACTTTGTACCAATAAAAGATATTGTCATTTTTATTAAAAATATTCAAAATCTTTTGACTTTGTTTATAATTTTTATTAACATAATAATTTTCAGCTAATAAAAATAAATTAAATTTAAATTTCGGATTTAAAAAATTTGAAATATTTAAGTAAAAATTTGATTTTTCAAAATTATTTTTAGAAGAATATAGATTCGATATTATGAAAAAAAATTCACCCATTAAATCATTTTTATTTTTACAAGAAAAGATTTCCTTGAACTTTTTAAAATTTTTATTTTTTATCCAATTTTTCGTTTGAATAAGTAATAAGCTACTATTTAATATATCTATTTGGTCAACCAACTCTTCTGCAGCTGCATATTTAGCTTTTTCAATTAAATGATTTATATAAAAAAAAATATATCTTGAGTGATCATTCTGATAGCTGTTAATCAAATTATCAAAATTATTTTCAGTTAGTTCATCAGATAAATAGCAATTTTGGAAAGTTTTAGTAATATTGCTTAAATTACCAAAATTGTGCTTACTTATGATAATATTGTTATGTTCAAAAAGATAAAGATAGCTCTTCAATGTTTGGTAAATTATGAATTGAAATTGATCATTGTTCTTAAATTTAGATATTTTTTCTAAGTATTCCTTACCTTTTATAATGTCATTTTTTTTTAGACTATCGAGTGTTAAAAGTAGGTAAGCCTCAAAAAAATCTGAATTTTTTTTATTTTTAGTTTTTTTTATTTCTCTAATTGATTTTTGTATTTCACCTTCAATTACTGAGGAGTAGATATATTGTTTCAAGTAAGGTCTATGTATATTTAACAATGATTGAGATATGTTAAAAAACCTTAGTGCTTTAATGTTTGTATCGTTGTCATATGCTACAATTGCTGAAAAATAATTTGCTAAATTTTTTATATTAACCTCACTAATATCAAGGCTTTTAGCATTTAATTTATTTGTAAAAAACAGTGACAATAAAACTAAAAATACTTTAAAATATTTTATTAACATTATTATATTCTATGATTAAAAAACCAATAAATCAAAATGACAGTTATAAACTAGAGTTACTCAATTCTATTGGATATGATTATGTTTTTGACAATAATCCTATAAATCATTTAAAAGATAAAACTATTCAATCAAATACATCTAAAAAAGATAAAACCAAAAAATTAGAAAATCTAAAAAATGAAATAAATTCAATTGAAGATTGTAAATTAAAAAAAAATAGCCAACAAATTGTTTTTGCTGATGGAAACATTAATAGTCCTTTAATGATTATTGGTGAAGCACCTGGAAAAAAAGAGAATCAGTCAGGAAAAGCTTTCAATGATGTTGATGGAGAACTTTTAAAAAAAATGTTACTAGCAATCAACATTAAAAAAAATAATGTTTATTTAACTTATGTTGTAAATTATAGACCTCCTGATGACCGCAAACCAAATACTGATGAAATTAAAAGATATTCAATTTTTCTTCAAAAACATGTCTCAATTATTAACCCAAAAATAATAATACTAATGGGTAGCACTGCAATGGAAGCGTTAACTGGTTTAAATAGTAAAATTTCTACTGAAAGAGGAAAATGGAGAGAGGTTATTATAAAAAATACAAATTATAATGTTATGATAACTTTTAACCCCTCTTATCTTTTAAGATTTCCTGAAAATAAAAAATATTCTTGGGAAGACTTAAAAAAGATAAAACAAAAAATAATGGATTTAAATCTAAGTATTTAATGAAAATTTTGGCTGGTGTTGATGAAGTGGGGCGAGGAAGTTTAATTGGCCCTGTGTATGCGGCTGCAGTTATATTAAATAAATCAATTAACAAAAAATTATTAAAAGATTCAAAAAAATTATCTAAAAATAAAAGAGAAAAACTTTTTACCTATATAAAAAAAAATTCTATATGGGCTATAGGTCAAGCTTCTGTTAAAGAGATTGAAAAGATAAATATTTTGCATGCTAGCTTATTAGCGATGAAAAGAGCCATCAAAAAACTTAGAATAAAACCAAATCTTGTTTTAATTGATGGTAACAAATTGCCAGATCTTAAAAACTATAATTTAAAATATGTTATAAAGGGAGATCAAAAAATTCCCTCTATTTCGGCTGCCTCTATAATTGCAAAAGTTAGTAGAGATAAATTTATAACTACACTTTCTAAAAAATTTAAAAATTACAGATGGAACACTAATTCAGGATATGGAACTAAAGAACATTTAAGAGCTTTAAAAAAATTTGGTATTACAAAACATCATCGAAAGACGTTTTCTCCTATTTCAAATTATAAATAGATTTCATGTGAAAACACAATATCTAGTTAAACCAAAAAATTATAACACAAATCGAATCTAGTTAATTCAATCTGAAGTTGACCGTGGAATCCATTTCGAGTCTAATTGTTTTTATACAAATGGAAAACAATTTTAAAAATAAGATTATAAACGGAGACAGCCTTAAAGAATTAAAAAAGATTCCAAGCGAAACCTTTAATCTTGTTTTTGCTGACCCACCTTACAATCTTCAGTTAAAAAATTCTCTAACAAGACCTGATAGAAGCAAAGTCAGTGCTGTAAATGATAAATGGGACCAATTTGAAAGTTTTAAAAAATATGATGAATTTACAGTTGCATGGCTTACAGAGTGTAAAAGAATTTTAAAAAAAGATGGTGCAATTTGGGTCATAGGAAGTTACCACAATATTTTTAGAGTGGGAAATGCGATACAAAATTTAGGTTTCTGGATTTTAAATGATGTAATTTGGAACAAAAATAATCCAATGCCCAACTTCAGGGGAACAAGATTTACAAATGCTCATGAAACACTAATTTGGGCATCTAAAAGTGAAAAGTCAAAATATACTTTCAACTATCAATCATTAAAATGTTTAAATGACGATCTTCAAATGAGATCAGATTGGAATTTACCTATTTGTAATGGAGCTGAAAGACTTAAAAAAAATGGCAAAAAAGTTCACTCGACTCAAAAACCAGAATCCTTGCTTCATAGAGTGCTATTAGCATCTTCAAATAAAGATGACATGATCTTGGATCCATTTTTGGGATCTGGAACTACAGCTACTGTTGCTAAAAAATTAGGTAGAAATTATTTTGGAATAGAAAAAGAAAAAAACTACTTTAAAGCAGCTGAACAAAGACTAAAAAATACAAAACCTATAGAAGATGATTTTTTAGATACTCTTAAAAATAATAGATCTAAACCAAGAATACCTTTTGGATCTTTAGTCGAGTTAGGTATCATTAAACCAGGAACAAGTATTTTTGATAATAAGAAAAAAATTATGGCAAAAATTATGGCTGATGGAAGTATTAAACATAATCAGGCTGAAGGATCTATTCACAAAGTTGCAGCAACTATTCTTGGAGCTGAGAGTTGTAATGGCTGGACATACTGGCATTGTAAGGTGGGTAGCTCAATAGTTCCAATAGATAACTTGAGGCAAAGATTTCTAACTAAAGGTGCTTAAAAAATATATCTCTCAAAAAAGAGATAAAGCATCATAAGAATAAATTAAGAACAAATTATTTTTATATTTATCTATAGATATTACCTAAATAATTTTTTAAAAAATTTTTGTTTTTTACTAATTGCTTCATTAATAGATTTCTTACAAAACTCATTAATGAATTGGAAATATGAAAGGCAAAGTAATTTAATCTTGATTTTCTATCGATCATCTTTGTTCTCTTAATTCTTTCCTTGTTGAATTGATTCTTTTCATTTTCAAAATTTTTATATAATTCATAGGCAACTTCTATTGACTGAGATGCGCCCTGTGCAAAAGTTGGAGGAAAAGTAAAAAAAGCGTCTCCAATAAGAAAGGTGTTCTTATTTTTTGGTTGAAATATTTCTGTACTCACAAATACAGGAAAGCACTTAATATCTTTTAAATTTTCAATGATATTAGCGTCTATTTGTTTTGATATTTCTAATAAAGCAGATGAAACAAAATCTTTACTGTCAAATAAACTGTAATCGGCTAATTCCTGACTATTTAGATTTTTTCTAAGAATGCTTACGAAGTTAAACTGGCCATTTTTGTTAACTGGATAAACTACTGAGTGCAAATTAGATCCCAAAAATAAAGATATATTATTGCGATCAATATTCTGAAGTTCATTTTCATCAATATTTGCTCTTACAACAATGGAGTTGAAATACTTTGGTTCAACTTCTTTATTGGCAATTAATGATCTAGTTTTTGAAAATATTCCATCTGATATAATTAAATAATCACATTCTATTGATAAATTGTCCTCAAAAGTTACCCTAATAATTTCTGATATATTTTGAACTTTGATAACTTTTTTATTATAATTTATTAAATTACTGGGAAGTTTATTTTTTAAAAAATCTATTAAAGTGAATCTTTGTAAAGTTGTGTACTTATTCTCAGAGTCATTAAAGGCTGATATATCTAAATCACATATTTTATTTTTATTTTTTAAGGAATAAAAATTCACTTTATTTGGAAAAAATCTTTCTTTCAAACTAACATTTTGAAAGCCAGCTTTATTTAGTAACTTAATACTATTAACAGAAAGCTGAATACCATATCCTTTCTCTAAATTTACAGAGTTATTCTTTTCATAAACCATGATTTCATAATTTGGGTTTTGTCTTAATAAACCAGCAAAATATAAACCAGAAATTCCTCCACCTATTATTGCTACTTTTTTCATAAGTTGTGCTTAACAGAAGCAAATATTTTTTTTGTAAATGTTGGTACCATATAATTTTCTAATTTTGTTTTTTTAATCCACAAGCCATTTTTAGGTTTATTTTTATTATTTGAAAAATCTATAGATATATTCATGTTCATATTTGACATTTTAACATTCAGTTTCTTACTAGATTTTAATAAAGAGACTGATTGAGTTATCTCTTTCATCGGAAAAATAAGTAAGTTTTTTAAAAATTTAAATTTATCATTTTTAATTAATAAGAGCTGATCATCATTTTTATACAAAGTGGCAACATAAAATTTATCTATAATCTTTTTATTTTTTTTCTTGATTTTAAAATCTTTTCTTTTGAAAGATAGGCAATGTTTGGTTATTGGACACTTATTACAATAAGGATTTTTTGGTTTACATAATAATGCTCCTACTTCCATTAAAGCTTGGGCATAATCACTTGACCTAGATGTTTGACCAAAAAATTTTTTTTGTTTATGAAGATTTTCTTTTTTTACTTCTTCTTCTGTTTTTAAATTTAAAATACGCTTTAGTACTCTCTCTATATTTCCATCTAAAGGAATAATCTGCTCATTAAATACAATCGCAGATATTGCACTTGCAGTGTAGTCTCCAACTCCAGGAAGTTTTTTTAGTTCTGCAAAATTATTTGGAAGTCTTCCATTATAATTATCAATAAGCATTTTTGCACTTTTTTTTAAATTTTTTGCTCTTGAATAATAACCAAGGCCCTGCCAATATTTTAAAAGTTTAGCCTCACTAACATTTGCAAGAGATTGAAAATTTGGAATATTTTTTAAAAAATTATTAAAATATGGAATAACTGTTTTTACTTGAGTTTGTTGAAGCATAAATTCACTTACAAGCGTAAAATACTCTTTTTGTTTTGCTGAGCATTTTTTTCTCCAGGGAAGAGATCTTTTATTATTATCGTACCAATAAAGAATTTTTTTTGTTATCATTACTTTAAATTAATATGTCTTACAAAAATAATATTAGGCAGAGAAATAGAACCTTTCAAGGGTTAAGATCTTTTAAAGATACTTTACCAACAAACATAAAAAAAATAATTAAAAAAAAAGGACATATATTTTCTGAAACCTTAAACAACTGGAAATATATAGTTGAAGATGAGCTTTTTCAAATATGCTATCCTAGGTCATTTAAAAATTCTAATAAATTTGGAGTGAGTACTCTCCAGATAATGGTTAAAAGAGGTCACGAGATAGATTTAGAATATTCAAAAAAAGAAATAATGGACAAAATGAATAGTTTTTTTGGTTACGCTGTTGTAGAAAAATTAAAATTTATAAGTTTTGATGACACTCAAACTAAATTTAAAAAAATAGATAAAAATGAAAATAAAGTGACAAATAGTAAGTATACAGATAGAATTAAAGGTATTAAGAACGACAAAATTAAAAAATCACTATTAGAGTTAACTAAAATATTTAAACAAAGATGAAAAAAATAATTTCAATACTAATCATTATGATCATTGGCTTTAATGCTAATTTGTCTGCTGAAGAAAACCAAAAGATTAAAAGAATTTCTGAAGGTGAACAAAGTGCTAAAATAACAATAATTACTTATGAGTCTTTGACATGTGGTCACTGTGCTGACTTTCACAAAAATATTTACCCCAATCTAAAAAAAGATTTTATAGATAAAGGTTTGGTTAAAATTGAGTTTAGACATTTTCCTTTAGATGTTGCAGCACTTAATGCTTCAAAAATTGGACAATGTAATAATGATGGAAAATCAAATTTAATGCACATTCTATTTTCTGGTCAAAAGAAATGGGCTAAAGGAAAAACACTAGAGGAAGCAACTGAACATTTAAAAAAATTTTTAATAGATGAAGATATCAGTATAGATTTTGAAAAATGCCTAAATGACAAAGATATTGAAGATTATATTTTAAACGATCGAATCGAGGGTGTAAAAAAATTTAAAGTTAATGCTACTCCTACGATAATAATTAATGACAAAAAGTTTGATAAAGCTCTAAATTATAAAAATTTAAAAAAATATCTGGAAAAACTGATATAAGTTAATTCATGGAGTTTAAAAAAATCCAGCTTAATGGATTTAAATCATTTGCAGAAAAAACTAACTTTTTAATTGAAGAAGGTCTTACTGGCATTGTAGGACCCAACGGTTGTGGAAAATCAAACATTGTGGAATCTTTGAGATGGGTAATGGGAGAAACTTCAGCAAAAAGCATGCGTGGCTCTGGAATGGAAGATGTAATTTTTAATGGAACATCAAATAAACCTTCTAAAAATATTGCCGAAGTATCAATTAGTATTAACAATGAGAATAATGATGGACCATTACAATACAAAGATTTTACTCAAATAGACATAAAAAGAAAAATTGAAAAAGACAAAGGATCAAAATTTTATATTAATGATAAAGAAGTGAGAGCAAAAGATGCGCAAATGTTTTTTGCAGACTTGTCTACTGGTGCTCATTCACCGTCAATGATTAGCCAGGGTCGGATAGGTGCTTTAGTAACAGCGAAACCTGCTGATAGAAGAGCTATCTTAGAAGAAGCTGCGGGAATTGCAGGTCTGCATGTAAGGAGACACGAGGCAGAATTGAGGTTAAATGCTGCTGATAACAACCTTAAGAGGGCAGATGAGCTTAGAAAACAACAAGAAAAACAATTAGCTAATCTCCAAAAACAGGCTGAAGAAGCAACAAAATATAAAATTATCTCTGGAGAGATTAAAAAAATTGAAGCGGGTCTATATTATTTAAAATTATTAGATATAGACAATGAAATTAAAATAGAAAATGAAATTAATACTGATGCAGAAGATGAAGTAAGTGGTTTTAATCAACAAATTAATCAATTTGAAAATTTAATTAAAGCAGAGACAGATAAAGTTTCTCCATTAAGAGAAAAAAATATAGAAAACCTTTCTAAAATACAACGATTAAATTTAGAACTACAAAACTTAGATGAAGAAAATGTAAGAACCCAAGATGAAATTGAAAATATTAAAAGATCTTTAAAAACTATTGACGAAGATATTGATAGAGAAAAAGGAATCGTAATAGATGCAAACTCTAATGAAAAAAGATTAAAAGAAGAAAAAAGTGAATTAATAGAAATAGATTCTAAATATTTTGAGACAGAAAAACTTTCTAATAAAGATCTTGAAACTGCTATAAGCAAATTAAAAGAAGAGCAAAAATCTGTAGCTGAAATTATTAATATTTTTGCAGACGGCAATATAAATATATCCGTTGGTCCTATTAAAAATATCAAAAATTCAATTAATAGAGCAAAAGAGTTAATAAATAACAATGAAGTAAATCAAGCTCTTACACTGCTTGATAGATGCCAAATTGAAATAGATGATTTTTTAAATAATTTGGAAGATGAAGAAAGTAAAAAGAAACTTTTAAATATTAACGAAAAAAATGAAAATATAAAAATATTACAAGAAAAATATGCAGATAGTTTTAGTAAAAACCAATCTATAAAAAAAGAATCTATAAAAAGAAACGAAAGAATTAAAACTATTGAAACAGAGATTGAAAGTTGGAAAAATTTACTTTCAAATTCTGAGAAGATGGTAAATGAATTGAGTGATAGACAAAATAAACTAGCGACTCAATTAAATAAACTTGATCAACAACCCCAAATACAAGCAGAAAAAAAAGGTCAAATTTCTGAAGGGTTAAGAATTTCTGAAAAAGAAAAAATTGAAAATGAAAGCATTATTAAAGAAACAGATAAAAAAATTAATTTTTTAAGATTAGAACTAAATGAGGTTCAAGAAAAATCTATTCAAATAAGGGAGCGAAAAGCAAGCTCTAGAGCAACTATTGAAGGCTTAAAAAAACGTAAAGATGATTTACTCGAAAGAGTTAGCACAGAGCTTAATCTTGAAGAAAACAATATTCTTAAAAACTCTAATCTAAATGAAACTGAAGAATTACCAGATGCAATCGCACAAGAAGAGACATTAGATGAAAAAAAGAGAGAAAGAGAGAAACTAGGTTCTGTTAATTTGCGAGCTGATGAAGAAACTAACAAGTATGAAGTTGAAATTAAAAAAATGGAGAAAGATAGACATGATCTAGCTACTGCAATTATTAAACTAAAGGAAAGCATTAATGAACTTAATCAAAAAGGTAGGGAAAAGCTTTTAGAGGCTTTTGAAAGGGTTAATAGAAAATTTAACGAAGTTTATACAAAATTATTTAATGGCGGTACTGCTAAACTTGAATTAGTTGATTCTGACGATCCACTTGAAGCTGGCCTTGAAATGCTTGTAAGCCCTCCAGGAAAGAGATTGCAATCTATTACTCTTCTTTCAGGTGGAGAACAGGCTCTAACAGCTCTATCATTAATATTTGCTGTGTTCTTATCAAACCCCTCGCCAATTTGTGTTTTGGATGAAGTTGATGCTCCATTAGATGATGCAAACGTGTCTAGATTTTGTAATCTATTGGATGAACTAACTAAGATAACTAATACTAAATTTGTAATAGTTACTCACCATGCGTTAACTATGTCTAAAATGAATAGATTATACGGAGTAACAATGCCTGAAAAAGGTATAAGTCAGCTTGTATCAGTAGATCTCCAAAAAGCAGAAGGTATGGTGGCCTAAACATAATGAAAGAAGATCAGTTTAAAAATCGCCTAGAGATTGCAAAAAAAAAACAGCTAAAAAAAAAGCTTTATAAGGATGATCAACCCATTTCTTCTGTAGGAATTGCCTTCAAAATGAGTACTGAATTAGTAGCACATGTGGTGGTTGGGACAATTATTGGGTTTATTTTAGATAAGACCTTTGATAGTAAACCCTGGTTAATATTAATATTTTTTTTCTTAGGTGTGATTTCAGGTATTGCAAACGTTTTCAGATCTGCGAAAAGCATGCAAAAATAGAATAAATAAAAAACTATGGCAACAAATCCAATGCACCAATTCGAGGTTTATAGAATTGGTCCTGAAATTAAACTAGGTGAGGTCGACTTATCTTTTACTAATGCGAGTTTGTTTATGGTTATTAGTTTAATTACGATTTTATTAATTTTTAACCTTGGTTCAAAAAAAAATTCTTTAATACCTAATAAGATTCAACTTTTAGCTGAGCTTAGCTATGGGTTTGTTTCAAAAATGATAAGTGATACGGCTGGATCAAAAGCAAAACCATATTTTTCATTCATATTTTCACTTTTTATGTTTGTATTATTCCTCAATATGTTTGGTATGGTACCCTATTCATTTACAGTAACGAGTCACATTATTGTAACTTTTGTTTTAGCCACATTTATTTTTGTTGGAGTTACAATTATTGGTTTTATAAAACATGGTGCTGGATATCTTAAATTATTTGTACCGAGTGGAGTACCAATTGTATTATTGCCCTTAATTGTTCTTATTGAGATTATATCATATTTAAGTAGACCAATTAGTCTTTCTGTTCGTTTATTTGCAAACATGATGGCTGGTCATACTATGATGAAAGTTTTCGGTGGCTTTGTTATAAGTCTCGGAATAGTTGGCGGATGGCTTCCGTTAAGTTTTTCAGTTGCATTGACTGGCTTAGAGATCTTAGTTGCATTTCTTCAAGCTTATGTTTTTGCAATTTTAACATGCATTTATTTAAATGATGCATTAAATTTACACCATTAATTAACACAAGGAGGATAT
>Ga0114997_10003651_pt1 | contig 12039 bp, 7 predicted proteins | sample ArcticOcean_MG_C_2_FD_87045 | JGI IMG/M metagenome (GOLD analysis project Ga0114997, IMG submission 87045) | Marine microbial communities from western Arctic Ocean - ArcticOcean_MG_CB4_136 | ecosystem: Environmental > Aquatic > Marine > Oceanic | place: Arctic Ocean: Canada Basin | collected... | reverse complement strand
TGAAAAGAAGATGTAAAGACAGCATATTCTTAAAAAAAATTAATTTAAAAGATTTTAGATTAACATTTAGAAGTAAATATAGAGCAGCTGATATCGAGCATAAAAAAAATTCAATCGTGCCTGGAGCTTTATTTGAAATTTCAAAAAGTGATGAAAAAAAATTAGATATGTACGAAGATTATCCTATTTTATACAAAAAATATTATTTTACTTATTATGGCAAAAAAGTAATGACTTATACAATGATAAAAAAAACATCATTTGCTTATCCTACAAAACGTTACCTAAATATTGTTAAGTGTGGTTATACAGATTGTGATCTAAATAAAAATTATCTTAAAAAGGCATTAAAATTTTAAGATTTAAATAAGCGTTGGTTTATTTATAAAAATTACAATTAACTATTGTAGATAAGAATTATATTTATAAATAATTGAATGATATAAATTAATTAATATAGTATTATTTATTAATATTTAAAAAGTATTATTTATGGAAAATTCTAAGTCTTTATCTTTTACAGACATCATATCCAGCAGTGCAAATAGATTGACAGCAGGTCAAACATTAACTGTATCTGATATAGCCTTAGGATTATTAGCAAATTTAATTTGCGCTATGATAATTTCTTACACATATAAACATGCATACAAAGAGGTATTTTAATAAAAAAAATGCTAGATACAAAAGGTATAATTGATGCAAATATTTTAAGTTATAGTAGTAATTTTCTTGATAATTAAAAAAAATAATATGTTTATATGAAGTTATCAATTAAATTTTTTTTAATATGCTTTGCATCTGCAATTGTATTAATTTTTTTTTATATAATTTTCTTATTTAACCAAGACACAAAATATGAAAAATTTCTAAAACTTCATAAAACATTACAAAGAGACACAGCGATTGGAAAACTTTATCATTTTAGCTTTAAAACAATAAGATTTTTTGTAAATGCATTTGATATAGAAAGAGTTTATTATAAGATAAAAGAGCAAGAACCAAAAAGTATCAATCTTAAAATGAGTAGTTCTGATTATGTCGACCTTAAATCTCAACTCGAAGTATTTAAAAAAAAAGGCTTCATCAAAGATGAGTTAAATTACTGGAGAAAATCAAAATTAAATGAAAAAAATAATCAATTTAAAATTGAATATAAATTTCATGGCACATCAGTCTCTCCTTTAAGAAAAGGCTTTTTTAGTTTGAGGATAAAATTTAATAAAGATAATTCATACTTAAATCATACAAGACAATTAAATTTAATAAGAATTTATTTTGATAGTGATGAAAATATACCTACAATAATTATTAATAATTTAGCAAATAAAATTGGACTTTTGTCTCCTAGAGGAGAGACTATAATATTAAAGATTAACGATATAAAACTGGGCTTATTTTATAAACAAGAAAGACACAGTAAAGAATGGTTTGAAAAACAAAAAATAACAAATTATTCAATTTTAAAAAACAATGACGATTGGGATAAAAAAATAGAAGGCCATACTTCAGATTTAGACTTGAATGAAAAAAATATAGAAGTTTCAGGAATTGGCATTAATACTGATATAGCTCTAGGCTCAATAAAGAAATTATTCGATGCAATTAAATCAGAAGATTTAACGACAATATTAAATTTAATAGATGAAGATTATTTTGCTAAATTCTTAGCTATGGCTTCATTAGTTAATGATAATCACACAATTACAGGAGATAACTTAAAATTTATATATGACTATACAAATGGTAAGTTTAAAATTTTATTTAGACTTGAAAACTCAATTATTCATCCAATAAATACAGAAATAGGAAAATTTAACGAAGCTCTCTTTCACAGCAAAGATAAAGAAGTTTTGTCTCATAAATTATTTAAAATACTTTTAAAAAGCAATAATTTTAGGAAACAAAGAGATACACATTTAAAAAAGATCATTGATAAAAAATTAGAGATAATTGATGAGGCGCACAAAATTTATAACGAAGCTTATAATAATATTATTTTTACTAATATTAAATTACGTCATCAAAAATACTTAAAAAAGCTTTTTTTTAATACATTGAGTAACAATTTCGACAAAATATCAGATTATTTAAATTATGCAAAAATTTATATAACTGAAGAAAAAAAAAATAATTTTATACAGTTATCATTGGTTAATGATTCATTTTCACCAGTGAGAATAAAATCAATTTTTTTTAAAAACAATGATAAGTCAAAAAAAGTTATTAAAATTAATTATAAAAATGAGGAACAGTATCAGCTGGCATCAATTATTGTTAATAAAAATAAAAATTTTTACTCTGAAAAAAAAGTTAATATATTTACAGATCTTTTAATCGACAAAATTGAATTTCAAAACCTAATTACAAAGAAAACAATAGAGCAAGATCACATATATAGAAATAAAATCTTTTTTTATAAAATTGCTAATAAAAAAACTTTACTAGCTTCACTAAAATTTAATAGTATAGATTTTCAACTTCAAAACATGAGCTTATTAATTAAAAAAGGTGAATATAAAATAGACAAAAATATTATTGTACCAATTGGAATAAATACAAAAATTGAAAAAGGAACAAAATTTTTAATGTCAAAAGATATTTCAATTTTATTTCAAGGAAATTTATTGGCAAATGGAACTAAAAATGAAAATATTTCTATAAAAGCATTGAACAACGACGAGCCTTTTGGAACATTTGCCATAATAGGTAAAAACTCAAGAGTCACGACTAAACTGTCTAACTTTCTAATAGAAGGTGGAAGTGAGGCTAATGTTGAGGGTATGGTATTTTTAAGTCAATTATCAATTCATAATTCTGATGTTCTGATTAAAAATTCTCAAATTAACAAAAGTTCATCAGATGATGGGGCCAATATTAGAAATAGTAACATAGACATATCACATACGACTTTTTTACAAAATAGATTTGACCAACTAGATTTGGATTTTTGTAATGGCAAAATAATAAATAATAAATTTATTAATAATTCAGTTGATTTAGAGAGTAATAACGGTGGTGATGGTATTGATCTAAGTGGTTCGAATGTTTTTATTTTAAAGAATCAAATATATAACCTAGGAGACAAAGGAATTAGTGTTGGTGAAAAATCTAGAGTAATAATTCAAGAAAATATTTTTATAAACAATAATATAGCTGTAGCTATAAAAGATGAGTCCAAAGTGTACAATTTAGACAACATTTACAGAAATAATAATTTAAAGATATCAATGTATATAAAAAAATTTATTTTTAAAGAACCTATTTTATATTTAGATAATAATGACAAATCCAAGAAAATCAATGCTGCCAAATATAAAATTTCTAATGGTAATATAATATTTATTGATAAAACAATTAAATCAAATTTTTATAAAGAATTTAAAAATAAAATTACTTCGTCAAAAATTTAAATTTTATATTTCTATTGAAGAAATGTTTTTTTTGAGAAATTTAATAAAATTATTTATGAAACTTGATGAAAATTCTAATAAAGATAAAAAATTCTGTACAATAAAAAGTTTATATTTCGATAGTCTAAATAATGATGTATTTAACGAAAAAGTCGATGGCATATATGTTAGAGAGAAATTGGTAGTCCTAAACATCCTATAAAATAACATAACTTTAAAATAGCTTTCATTTTAGTTTAGAAAATAAGACCCAATTTATTTGTTCAAACAGTAGCAAGACTGCTTTGAGGAGTGCTAATTTGAGTTTGGTCGACGGTGTCATTAATATAGAAATAAAAGTAAGTATACTTTTAACAAGAAAAAAATTTAAACTATTTTACATATCAAAAGCTATTGATTTTATATGTAAATTATTATATCTATAAAATACATTGAATTTTGGTGGGGAATAATGTGAAAATCATTAACTGTTCCTGCAACGGTAACAAGATTGAGTCCGAGCGCCACCCAGTGTAGTCCGTTGTTGAATGATGGCCAGGGAAAGTCTAGTTCTGCAATTTTAATTAACATCGGCATTAAATAAATTAGTTTCATATATTTTATGAGGCTTAAAAATAGATGTGTCAAATGATGTTAAGAGTAATAGTATATTTATGTTTTATTTTATTTTCAAATTCGGTTTTTTCAAAAGAAATACCTATAATCGTTATTTCTGCTGGTAAAACTCCTCAATCATATAGTTCAGTTGGTAGTCAAGTTACCATTATTGAATCGGAAACTATTAAAAATTCTTCAGATTCATCTTTAACTGACTTTTTAAATAATGAAGTTCAGGGATTAAATATTTTCCAACTAGGAGGAAGAGGAACTAATACTGGTATTCAAATGAGAGGTCTACCTAAGCGTTATTCAACTGTTTATATAGATGGTGTAAAAATGTATGATTCTTCAACTTCTGATAATGCATTTTATGCCCAGGGTTTATTTTTAGATTCTATAGATAGGATTGAAATTTTAAAAGGTAGCCAAAGTTCGCTTTATGGCAACGGTGCTGTTGGTGGAACAATCAATATTTTTACTAAAAAAGGTAAATTAGGTAAGCATCAAAATGCTACAATAAGAGGTGGTGATAATAATACACAAGATGTTTTTTATTCAATTGATGGAGCAGATGAAAAACAAAATTATTATGTTGGTTTTAATTATTATTCAACTGATGGAATTTCAGCAATGAATAACGATAATACTGAAAATGATCCATATGAGAATAATAGTCTAACAGCAAATTATGGTTATAAAATTTCAGAAAATAATACAATCGAAAATTCTTTAAGAATAACTGATAGTTTTTTAAAATATGATAGCCCTACAAATGGTCAGGATGATTTAAAACCTCAAACAGATGATATTGAGGCGCACTATAGTTTTAAATTTAAGAACACTAACAATAATTTCAAGAATACTTTTGGGTTTAGTAAATCTGGTTCAACAAGAGAAACAACAAAAGCTAGTGGTAAAGAAAATGATTTTGCAGGCTCTAAAGATATGTATACTTATTTAGGTGAGTATAACCTTAACTTAGATAGTAAAATAATTTATGGAACAGATATAGAATTTTTTAGGGCAGAATATGATCATGAACATGCGGGAGCAAAAAGTAAACTAACGTCTGATGAAGAAATTTATTCTCAGTATGTTGATTATCAATTTAGACCATATAAAAATATCTATGCAACTATTGGTGGCAGAAATGATAAACATACAACTGCAGGAGATGAACAGTCATATAGAGTTACAGGAGCTTATAATTTAGATGGTAATAACAAGATTAGATCATCTTATGGGACTGGTTTTCTATTTCCGTCGTTATATGAAAGTGGTCGTTACGGATACACAACTACAGAGTCAGATAATATAAATGCTGAAAAAACTTTAAGTTTTGATATTGGTTATGAAACTTATTTTGAATCTCTAGATTTAAATTTTAATATTACTTACTTTGATATCGAGATTGAAGACCCATTAATGGGTTCAAATGCCGATTACATACAACAAAATGGTCTTGGAAAAAATACAAGTAAGGGTATTGAGTTAGCCACAAACTGGACTGATAATAAAAAATTGAATATTGGTTTTAATTATACGTATACAAAATCTTATTCAGGTATGGATTGTGAAAAGCCATTAAAAGATGCATTTGGATATAAAAGTTGCCTTGATCTAAATAATGGATCTATTGACTATGCAATGGTTCGTGTACCTTTACATGCCTTTGGTTCGAAAATTGATTATCAGTTTAACAAAAATCTAACTAGTTCTTTATTGTTAACTTATAAAGGACGAACTAGAGATTATGGGACTTATGACCAAGATAGTTATAGAGATCAAATTCTTGATGAATATTTTTTAGTAGATTTAACAAGCTCTTATAAATTTGTAGAGGGTTATAAGCTAGATTTCTCAATTAAAAATGTATTAGATAAAAATTATGAAAATGCAAGTCTATATACTAGTACACCTAGAACAATGAACATTGCTTTAAAAAGGTCATTTTAATATAGATATAGTTTAATATGAGCAAATCACCTTGTGTACTTATATGTAAAATTAATTTAGAAGGCAATTTCTATAAAGGTTGTGGTCGATCAATTAACAAATAACTAATTTGATAAATTATACTGAAAAAAAAATATGATAAATGAAAATTTAAAAAAATAATTTTCAAATATACAAATATGAATAGTTATTTATTTGAATAATTATTGAGTAATAAAAAAACATCTTGTAATAATTTAATTAATTCATTAAAACTTAAAGAGTGAGGTATTTACAAATATCATTATGTATATTTTTAGCTCTAGCTGCAAGTAGGCTCGTTCCACACCCACCTAATTTTACAAGTCTTTTAGCTTTAAGTTTTTATGTACCCGCCATACTAGGCATTAGGTATTTGCCGGCACTTATAATAAGTTTTTTTATAACTGATTTAATTATAGGTTTTCATAACACTACTTTTTTCACATGGGGAAGTGTAATTTTAATTGGTTTACTCTCTAAATTTTTTATTACAAGTCTACTTTCTAGAATCTCCGGTGCTTTATTTGGTGCATGTATATTTTTTTTAATTACTAATTTTGGAGTTTGGTCTTTAGGGTTTTATGGATATTCTCTGAATAGTTTTATTTTATGTTTTTTATTAGCCCTTCCTTTCTTTGGTTATAGTCTAATTTCTACTTTCATTTGCTCAGGAATCATAGAAAGTGTTTATAACTTTAAAAATATCAAAAGTTTAATATATAAATTTAATAATTTAAAAAGATAAATGAGCAAACAAAATATGCAATGTCAGGATAAAGTTAATTAACCATCTATAAAAATAATTAAAAAAAATATCGCAAGAATGAACATATTGATAAAATTATAAATTGAACTTGTATAATTTTAAATGTTAGCATAAACACTTATGAAATTCATAAATGCCCTCGTGGTGAAATTGGTAGACACAACGGACTTAAAATCCGTGCCTTTTTGGAGTGCCAGTTCGAGTCTGGCCGAGGGCACCACTAAGTGAATTATAAAGCGTATTTAGTTTTTGATAAGACAAAGAGTTCTTTAAAGATTAAATCATTGCTAGATAAAAAAATTCAAATAACTTCTTTAAAAAAATCTAACCTTATAATTGTTTTAGGTGGTGATGGTTTTATGCTTCAAGCACTAAAGAAGTTTTTTAGTTTTGGTAAACCTTTTTATGGAATTAATTCTGGTCATTATGGATTTTTAATGAATAAATTTTCTAATAAAAATTTTATAAAAAATTTAAAATATTCAAATAACATCAGAATTCACCCTTTGCAGATGACTGTAAAAACTAAATATAATCAAATTAAAAAAGCAATTGCTATTAATGAGGTTTCAATATTAAGACAAAGTAAACAGGCATCATCAATCAATATAGAGGCTAATAAAAAAAATATTATTAAAAAATTAATTTCTGATGGAGTTTTAGTTTCCACACCAGCTGGAAGTACTGCTTATAATTTATCAGCACATGGACCAATTTTAAATTTAGACTCAAACAAACTTGCGCTTACTCCCATTAGTGCATTTCGACCAAGAAGATGGAAGGGTACTATTATTAGTGATAAATCTACTGTTACTATTAAAAATTTAGATCCAAATAAAAGACCCATTAGTGCCGTAGCTGATAATTTTGAAGTCAGAAATGCAAAAAATATTATAATTAAAGTGAATAAAAAAATAAGCTTTAATCTTTTGTATGATAAAAATAACAGTCTTCATAAAAAGATTAAAATTGAACAAACACGAAAAGAAACCAACAATAAATAACAATTTTTAGTATCTAGATGCGCTTTTAATAAAGTGCTATAATTTAATATGAATAAACTTTTAATATTCTTATTTTTAAACTTATTTTTTTTTAATCACGTAAATGCTGCATGCGATGATGCTCCAACTGATGGTGTTGATTATTCTAATTGTCAGTTTTCAGAAGGACAAGATTTAAGTAGAGCTTATATTCCAAATTCTAATTTATCATTCATTAGTTTTATTAAAGTAATATTTGACAAGAGTGTTATGATGAATTCAATTTTGACAAATGGTAATTTTGCAGAATCTTCTTTTTTTCGAACAAATTTATATGAAGCAAATCTCGAAGGAGGTATCTTTGAAAAAGCAAATTTTTCAAGTGCTAATTTAACAAGAGTAAATTTTAAGGGCACATCTTTAATTGAAACTAATTTTAATAATAGTAATCTTTTTGAAGCAGATTTTACTGGTGCTAATATCTTAAATGCTAACTTTGAAGGAGCAAATTTAAATAATGCTATTTGGGTAGACGGAAATAAATGCAACCTTGGTTCTATTGGAAAATGTATAAAATAATATTGAATATATTTTGTGATGCCCTGCAGGCAATGATCCGTGGATCTATTAATTACAAATTAAGAGTCACAGTTTAAATAAATATAAATCTTCAAAGTTAATTGAAAATTATTTTCAGTTTGACTAAACTCTAACCACAATTCTATTTTTTTTTATGGGTAAGTTAATAAATTTTTATTACTATAATATTTCTTTAGGTTTAGTAATATTGTTGATCTTATTTTTTTATAAAATAAATAAAGGGCTGATTATCATTGGCTCATTCATTCTTATCTATCTTTTTTTAATCATCACATCAAAATTTCTAATTTATAAAAATAATTTATGAAACAAAAAGTTTTCATACTATGTGTGATTTAAAAAAAATTTAGATAGCTTAAAAAGGTATTTTAAACAATATATTGGGATAGTGTTCGTTAGCAATCACATCATATTTCTGATTTTAATAGATTCTAAACAAAGTTTTTAATTGTAATATTTGAATCTAGACTTTTGTCTTTTTTAGTTTATTAAATCTAATATTACATTTAATTTAATTTTTTATAACAAGGTTACCTAATAGATAATGGATAAAGATAAGTTAAGTTTTTTTACAAACCAAAATATTCAAATTGATTTAAATAATTTTATCATAAGCCTTATTTCAGTTGTGATACTTTGTTTGTTAATACAGTTATTTTATATAAAATTTTCATCTACACTATCTAACAGGGCACACTTTTCAAAAAATTTTGTAATTTTAGGAGTTACAACTTGTATTATAATTATGATTGTAAAAAATTCATTAGCACTTTCTTTAGGATTGGTTGGTGCCTTATCCATTGTAAGATTTCGTGCTGCTATAAAAGAACCAGAAGAACTAGTTTATTTATTTTTAGTAATTGCTGCTGGACTTGGATGTGGAGCAGGACAAATTAAAATAATAGTTGTTGGAATTTTATTTGCACTAATAATAATATTTTTTTATTATTATGCTTATAATAGAAAAAAAATTGAGTATTCTGAATTAATTAATTTAGCAATAATAATTGATGAAGATATAAAAGAAAAAGAGATCAATAAAATTATAAATGAACTTAAATCAATAGCAGATGAATTAAACTTTATTTCGATGTCTAAAACAGAAACTACTACAAGTTTAAATTTAGATATTAGGCCAAAAGATTTTAATGAAGTTTTAAGAATAACAGATATTATCAAACAGAAATTTAAAAAATCAAAAACTATTGTTGCAAGAAATAGTAATTTGAGTTTATGATTTTAAAAAATAGTAGAAAATCTATTATAAAAAAATCAAAAAAATTTAATAAATTTTTAATTTTATATTTTATTTTAACATTTTCAGTAGGTCTTTTGTTTGTAATATTTTTTTTTACTTCATACACAGTAAAATTGAAAACACAAAAAATCCTAGATTATTTATCTAAATCTGGAAGAATAGAATATATTTATATATTTGATATCGCTTATAAAGCTATTAAGAGCAATTTTTATAAATTTGACAGAATTGATTTTAATATAAAGTTTGAAGATATTGTAACTTTAGAAAAAGAAAGAGAGGAAGGTATTAAAAGAGGTACCTTAGGTAGAAATAAAGATCGATTAACAAAAGTAAACACAATTATAAAATTTAAAAATAAAAAAATTAAATCTAAAATTAGATTAAAAGGTGATAGAGATATGCATTGGCGTAAAAAAAAAACCTCCTCTTATAATGTTTACCTTCCAAAAGACCAGTATATTTATGGAGTAAATAATTTTGCAATTCATAAACCTGGGCTAAGAAATTATATTCATGAATGGATCTTTAATGAAATGATGGGTGATCTAGGAGTGATAAAAATAAAATATAATTTTTTTAAGCTTTATATTAATGGATCCAATACTGGCTTGTATGCTTTTGAAGAAAAAATGGGCAAAGAAGTTCTAGAAAGGAACAAAAGAAGGAATGGTCCAATAATTGCTTCATTAACAGAATATAATTCTGGAAAAGATAATCAAATATTTCAAGTTTATGATGAAAAATATTGGAATAAACCAGAAAATATTGAATTAGCTAAAACTGCAATTAAAAAAATTCAAGAATTTTTTTCAGGAGAAAGAGGAATAGAAGAAACTTTTGATTTAGAAAAATTAGCAGCTTTTTTTGCTGTAATCGATGCCACATATACTAGTCATGCTTTATTTTTTAGTTCAAAATTATATTATAACCCTTTAAGTGGTTTATTTGAGCCCATACCAAGAGATGGACATAGGCAATTACCTAATTATCATAAATTTAATAAAAATTATTATGATAAACTTTTAATAGATTCAATTTATAAAGAAGAATTAAAATCAGAACTTAAAAATAATCTTCAAATAACAGCAGGACGACATTGGTGGATAAAAAGATTTTTTACTACTCAAAATGGTGAAATCAATAATGATTTTTATAATTTATATATAAAGTATTTAACTAAAATTAGTTCTAAAGATTATTTAGATTCTTTTTTCAAAAAAAGAAAAAAAGAAATAGAAAAAATCAATTCAAAAATATATTCAGATTATTTTTTTTATGCAGGATCTAGAGATTATACTTGGGGACTTTATTACTTTAAAGAAGATGATTTATACCATAGGGCAGAAGTAATAAGAAAAAGACTTGAAACAGAGCATAAGAAAATTAGTGCAGTTATAGATGAGAATAAAAATTTAGTTATTGATATAGCTTATGATTACTATGATAAAACAAAAAATCAAATAAGACTAGATGACTTAAGGATTGACTACATAAGTTGTAGTGCGATCAATCAGCGTTATAAAAAAATTCCTTTATCTAATAAAATTTATGAAAAAACATATATTAAAAAACCAATAAACTTATTTTCAACTACAAAAATAAAACTAAATTTTTTAGACTTGAATGAATCTCAATGTAAAAATGTCAGAATCATAGATAATAAGCTTGGAAAAAATTATTTTGTAAAAATTAATTATTTAAACTCTTTCCACAATTTTGATGAATTTAAATTAAGTAACAAAGATCTTTATTTAGAGTTTTTTAAAAAAAAGAATAATGATTTATTTTTAAAAGTTAACACTGTTAAAATTGACAAAAATTTATACATACCCAATGGTATGAATGTTATAATTAATCCTGGTCAAAAAATTATTTTAACAAATAATTCTTTTATAATATCAGACTCAAGATGGATAGTAGATGGATTTACTAAGCAAATTTCTATTAGTGGTGTTGAAGATAATTTTGGTGGAGGGCTGATGATAAGAGGGCCTATTGAAAAATCATATTTTAATAATGTTAAATTTACTTACTTAAATGGTTTTAAAAAGGATTTTCTAGACAAAAAAAATAATATTCGTTATTCGACAATAACTTCATACACAAAAAATAAGATAAACAACTATAGTGAAAAAATATTTATTAAAGATTCAAATAAGTCAATTAGCGAATTTAATATTTTAGGTTCTTTAAATTTTTATCAAACCAATGCTGAGTTAAAGAATTTAATTTTTAATAAAATTGCATCTGAGGATGCTGTTAATGTTATAAATTCTAAATTTATTATAAATGATATTAAATTTATTGAAAATAATTCTGATTCAATTGATTTTGATTTTAGTACTGGAACAATCAATGGTGCAAAATTTATAAATATAGGTAACGATGCAATCGATTTTTCAGGGTCAACTGCAAATATTAAAAATCTTTATTTTAATG
>Ga0114997_10003650_pt1 | contig 12039 bp, 16 predicted proteins | sample ArcticOcean_MG_C_2_FD_87045 | JGI IMG/M metagenome (GOLD analysis project Ga0114997, IMG submission 87045) | Marine microbial communities from western Arctic Ocean - ArcticOcean_MG_CB4_136 | ecosystem: Environmental > Aquatic > Marine > Oceanic | place: Arctic Ocean: Canada Basin | collected... | reverse complement strand
TGAACACTTGGGGATATATATATGGTGATGAGTGTCCTGAGATTTGGGAACACTTTGGAATGAAACCAAATAGCCAAGATGATCGGCTTAAAGTAAAACTAATAGAATATCAATCTGAAGATGAACAGAAGGAGGAAGTATGATTAGGATTGATTTAAAAAAAGAAGTTCAAGAATTAGCTTCCGATATGGAAGTTAAACTTTCAGACCAAGAAGTTTTAAAAGTTTTAAAAAACAATCCGTGGCAAGGAACCCATGATGAATATGGTGAGTCTTGGTGGATTGATATTGAAGATTCAATTTATGAAATGAAGGAGGAAGTATGAAATATAAAGTCACAGCTTCAATGGATGTTGGTTTTGAAACAACCATTGTAGCTAATTCTGAAGAAGAAGCATTGGATTTAGCAAATGATTTGGAATTTCACCTGTGGAAAGAAATTTCAAATGGAAGTAATTTTGAAATTATAGATATAGAGGAGGAAGTATGAGTGAAACAAAAAAAACATTATGTTGTCCAGACTGTAAGTCGGATTATATTTTATTTTCGGCTTGGGTTGATGAGTTTGGTGTAGATTTATGCAAACTTGACCGTCCTTGTGATTTTGTAGTTTGTATGGACTGTGGTTCACAGTTTAGAGACCCAGAAGTAAAGGAGGAAGTATGAGTATTTGGATTGATAAAGTTGTTGTCTATTGCGACAAATGTGACAACACAATAGCTTGGGATGAGCTGAATGCAGAAGTAATTGAGAAAAGGAGAAACGGAAGGAGCTGGGAGCCGATTGTTTTGTCTTATGATTGGATCCACAAAGTAAGTGACTCTGGGTTTGAATCCGGCTGGTCGATTGACGTGGGGGAAGTAACTTGCCCCCATTGTTATGAAGCAGAGGAGGCTAAGGAGGCATAAACAGTTTAGCAGGCAGTCTCAGGCAGGGTAGTGGAGGGAATATTCAGGGTAAGGTGAGTCTGGAGTATTCAGGTAGGGCTGTCTGCTTTTATGTCGTTGTTTCCAAGCCCCCTTTGACAAGGGGTCTTGGAGATACTGACAATGGTGTTAGTATCATTTAAGTAAATTTCCATAATAGAGGTATAAAATGGAAAGTAGTGCATATAAAAGGAAGACCGCCAATCCAAAAATGGGTTGGTCGGATGAGCGTAGAGCAGAGTTCTCCGCAAAAATGAAGAAAGCCCATGCAGATGGAACCTGGAACAAGAAAAGTAAGAAAGCCATAGGGAAAGCAATCTCTGAGGGAAGGAAGCGTTGGGTAAAGTTTAACAACCGTTCTAAGGCAATGAAAAAGTCTTGGGAGAGGCGACAATCAAAAAAAGTAGTGGATTTTTTCGCCACAGCAGAGGTTAATAAGAGGTTGAAGGTTCGTGCGGCAAGTCCAGTAATAGAACCAAAGTCGAAGGTACTGGATGAGGTTCTTGCAGGAGTTGCAGAAGTAGCTTCAGATATTAGTAATGAGGCTCCAAAGCCTTTTTCTTTTCCAGAGCCATTCGAAACTTGGACTAAAGACGAAGTGAAGGAGTTTGCTGACAAGTTGAGTGCAGTAACTGGAATCCTTGACCAAGCCGAAAGAGCGTTTGGGGTGAGACCTACTCTTCATTGGATACTTATGTCTGCAATTGATGAGAAGATGGAAGGGATCTTTTCACTTCTGGGTTTTGGGAAGGAGGGGAAGTGAGTAAGGAAAGGCTCCCTGATGGTAGGATTGATATGAAGTATGTCATTCACCGGCTAGGTCTCATAGAGAATCACCAGACTCTCGACAACTTCGGCAAGATTTCTTTGCTGTCGAATTTCAGGGAAGATCTGATGAGGACTTTAGACAGGGAGGGAGGAGATACTTATTCAAAGGCTCCACCCTATCCATAATAAAAACCCCACACCGATTGCCTGACGTAACCGATGTGGGGATCCCCATCTCACCATAGAGGTATAGGTGAGGATTTTATTATCTCAATAATATTATTTAACAGTCAATCCAAAAGGAGGATTATGAAACCAAGATTAGAAATAGACAAACCTGCCAGAGAATACAATATGGTACGGATGGATAAGTCTATTTATGAGGCAATGAAGAAGCACCTGGACGAAAAAGACACTTATATCTCCGCAACTCGGTTTATTGGGGATTTAGTGGAATCTAGGCTAATTTCAGAGTCACAGAACTCCCACCAGGACAATAAGAAGCTCACCCAGGTGTCCTAGCACCCCTTCGGCTGGCACACACTATTGTAGGTGTGTGTCAGTCACAAACCACTTCTCAACCGGCCTTCCAACCCCAGATCCAGTTTTCATACAAACAACCAGACTTGCAGACTGTAAGTCTTCCAATATTTCTTTCCGCTGCCGAGAGTTTCTTAAATATCTTGTCCTTGCAGTCAACTCTGAAGTTGTTATTCCATCCGTCCCTGCTTCTCTAATCATCCTTTCTATTTTCTTTGACAACCTTTCAAACTCATTATCGGCTAGGTTACGTTGTATGTCCATGCAGGTATTCCGAGTAAGGACTTTCATTAACTCACATCCATACTCAGCCCTCTCTGCATTAATCTCACTCTTGTTATCTCCAATAGTATTAATGAGTGCAATCTTTTTTGCATGTTCGGCAACCCTAACCCACATTGCTCCTGTTGCACCTTTTTCGGATAGCCTGGAACATTCGTCTTCCAATTTTTCGAACACCTGGTACGCATCATCTGTATACACAATGATCTCAGGATTTGGCTTTGCAACCTGTTCCTTCACATTGCCGTTGGAGCTGTTGTCTATTGACATACTTTTAAATAACTTAGCTCGGTCACATAATACTTTTGGGAACTTTTGTAGGAGCCTCAGCCTCTGTCTCTTAGGCCGATTATCGAGGGCATTAAAGACAACAAACCTATTCATCGAACCATCCCTGATTTTCCCTGAATTAAGTGAAGACCAGAAAGTATCAGGTGTGCTAGTTCCATAAATACTGCAACATGGTTGATCTATCTCAAACCTTTCCTGTTCTCTCAGCGAGGCTTTGTCTTGTCCAAAGTACGGCCCCCCAGAGGATGTATATATTTCCATGAATGCAGTCATGGTTTCAACTGCGTGCTTTGGTGCATTGTCGGAAAAGATAGCTTGCATAAACAGACCAAATTCATCTATCAGGAACAACGAGCTATGTCTCCAAGCCAAAACTCTTTCTATTGCTGCCCTTCCAGTTACCTTCTCTGCTCCAAAGCAATTCATCTCATTCTCGGAGTCAAATTTCTTTATGAAGTACCTACAACTTTCCTTACCGCTGCCGGTTTTTCCGAGCCCTGCAATAAAGAGGTTTGATCTTGTGTTTTCTTCTGTTGCACATTTTCTGCCTACCATCACGCCAGTATAGGCAAGGGAGGCTCCAAGAGTCAGCTCAGGCTGTGGGTATTTTGAATTATCTGCAACAAACTTAGCAAAGTCTCCCACAAATCCTGGGGGGTGTAACAAATCTTTATGTATTGCCCTGTCTATGTCCTCCCCCTTTTTCTTATAGGTTGGAGGTGCAGAAATAGTTTTATGCCGGAATGTATCCCCAGCCAGGTGGAACAGCGTGCCTCCTTCGCCCTCAGTAATGTCTCCACCTTTGAAACTTTCCCATTTGGATCTCATTTCACTCTGTATGTACTTACCGCTGGTGGATGACCAGCTATCCCAGAGTGCGAATCCCTTATCCCCAAGCAGGGATTTTAGGCTCATGCCAGTTTTGAACCATGTTTCGTAGTCATCATTTGGGATATTTTGCAATGCCTGGGAAGCTCTTTCGGTATCATCGAGCAGGTACGTCTCTGCCTTAACATCCGTAGCATCGAAGACAAAATCTTCAGGATCCTGTAATGGGATTGGGACTGCGTTGTTTTTTCTTTTTGCGGAGGGGTCGTAAGTCTGGAAGAATAACCGAGCTACATCTTTGCATTGCGGATCCAGGGTGAAACCATACGTTTCCTTAAAATGTTTTTCGGCAGCAGTAAAGGATTCCGTATGTTTTGTTGCATCAGGAACAACCTTGATCCATAGTTTCACTCCTCTTCCAGAGGGTGAAACAAATGCGGCTTCAACGTGCTTATCCTTAAACAATTCATCCCGGACTTCCTCAGCATCTTTGTCTTCAAATAATATACTGTCCAGTTTGTCAATGTCTCCCTGCATGAGCCCACTATACTCAACCAAGGAATCTGCTTTCCTGGTTTCGGTACGGCAGGATATTGTGTACGCAGGAAGTCTTTTCTTGAAGAAATCGTACTTTTTCTTATCACCATTTGCCAGCTCTTTCCGGCAAACAGATATTATATCTTTGTGGGTTCCGTTGGTGATCTCCTGAAATACATCGTCAATTTCTTTGTAAACAGGTTTCTTTTCTTCCACACCATAGAAATAAGAAACTTTCATCATTATTATGTCAGGTCAATAACTTTGGTTAAATGAATAGGGATGTCGTAAAAATACTCTCCTTTAGGGTAACGAGTGTTTGGGATAACCTCTTTATATTCTTCACCCAAGTGATCCCCATGAATGAAAACGGCTCTAGTACAGGGGTTATTAAGAACCCAAAACATAACTCTCCTCCCCTCATCCAGATATTTTTTCTTCCTGTATGGAATATGAATAGTCCTCCAATGTGTAGGCCACTCATGTTTCCAGGAAGTCTTAATCTCAACCTCATGCCACACTTTCTTCCATGATCCCTTGAGGGACTGGAGTGATGAGATGTCCGGCCCATAATCCTCAAAAACATTGGTGTAAACACCCTTAGTGTCCAGGAAGGATCTGATAGCACTTTTGGCTTTCCCATCGCAAGCGAGGTAAGCCTCTCTATTAAATTTAGGCATGATTTATCATTTGATAGGATAATAGAATGGCCCCATCCGCAATAGGCAATCACGGACAAGGCAATGAAGATTATGCCGCTGAGAACACCAGAAAGGTATATCCCAAGGGCATATAGTATGGGGGAGTCTATATTAAAAAGGGAGATCATCTTTATCCGTTCCATCCATGGATTCGGCAGGGGCGGCATGATATTTTTTGTACCCCTTGATGTCGTTACTATCCTCGTAACCGGCTGAACCTTTTCTGATTGCGACTGTAGCAATAACAGGAATGTCGTGCAGTTCAGAGGAATCTGAAATCTTCTGTTTCCCAATCGATCTACACAATGAGGCAAGTTGTTTTTTAGATATTTCAACTGCCATAGGATTAGGATTATCCAAATTAAGACGGTCAAACAATTTCCTGTTTTTACCTTGACCATCAATCACCGAAAGTTGAAGAAATAGGTATTTCCCATCTCCTGCTTTCGTATCTCTGAATTCACTTTCCTCCACTATCACAGGGTAATCCCCAGGTGATAGCGGTGAGAAGTCCTCATCTACTACTTGTACTTCATCGGCATTAAATTCGAGTTTCATTTACTCTCCTTTTCAACTGTTTTTGACTGCTTAGGTTCGGCAGAATTGCCTTCGGCCCTGGCATCTGCCACGGCTGATTTGAAATCCTTCCAGTTTAAGGGAAGACTTTCCGGTAGTGCAAGCCGTGTTTTGCTTTCATAGCTTGGATTATTCCCCAAGTGCAGCAATCTACGGCCTGTAGTGGTGGGTTTGAATTTGGTATTACCAAATGCATCCCCTGTCTTGGTGGTGAATATCTCTGGGGCAACATAGCCCACAACATCACACCACTCAAGAATTGTACCCCGGATATGCTTATTCAACTTTAGAGTAACCATATCATAAGGATCCAAGTTTGGGTTTTCCAGTCTCACAATCTGTGAATGACTTATAAGCAGAATATGAAACCCCTTCTGGCGAATAGCCTCAAGTGCATTTAAAATATCCTTCCAGAATTTTAGGGCAAAAATGTATCCCTTCTGCCACCCAAAATCTTCAATTGAGGTCCAGCCTTTTGGGTTCCAGTCTGCATCCTCAAGGACACTCTGCCATAGGATCTTCTCCAGCCAATCCAATGAATCAACCACTATCAATTCATTTTGAATCATATCGGCTTCCTTGTATATGTAACGGAGGGCTCCCATAATATCTTTAGTGGACTTGCCAACTAAATCAATAGATTTACAATCTATATCTGCAATTCCTCCTTCTATGTCAAGGAACAACCCCTCTTTTCCGAAAGTAGATTTTCCACTTCCTCCAGCACCATGAACCGCAATCCTCAAGGGTTTTGGTTTCTTGCCGGATAGTATTGTTATTTCGCTCATGCTCTCCTTTCAATTATTTTGAATGTGCGAAATTCAGACACACGGTGGAATTTCTCCACCAGATCAGGATGTGCCAGTTTAAGGGCTTTCTGATCCAGCCCGGACTTCGTTCCACTAATCCATGTTGCAACTCGTCTACCATCTTCAGCTACTATAACTGCAGCACTTTTCATGTGGTTCATTATATCTTTGTTGTTCTCACTTTTCTGGGCTTTAATCTCAGATTCCTTCTTTCTTAAATCTTGACCTGTTGCAATAAGGTTCATCAGTAGTGGAGTTGCCTTAATCTCTTCCAGTTCCTCTGATGACTCTGGGAATTGTAGCATTGCCTCCTCTGCAGACATTGGCTCAGGTGGAATCTTTTTAAGAATATGATTGTTCCAGAAATCCTTCTCCTTCTGAATTAATTCACTTATTTGTTTTTCATCTCTTTCAATCTTGTAAACCTGCAATTTATTTCCACCAATCAAGACTACACACCACCAATAATCCCAACCTGTAACGTAGAGATAGTGATTAATCTGGTCAAGGTAGTTTGGGGGAATATCTCTGGACATTTCCTCCCCCCAATTTGAAGCATTCCAGGAAGCAGTAGTTTTTATTTCAACCCCCACCTTTTCCCCCACTACTTTTGCATCAATGTGGGCTTGTGCTATAGGCCACTTTTTTGAATTTATAGTCTTGGAGGCCATTCGGATCTTGATCCCTGTTTTATCCATAAACAGCTTGCCCACACCATCCTCAAACATGATACCTGCTTTAACAGCCTCATTGTCCGATAAGTCTTTTGGGGGCTTGAGACCTAGTACCAGTTCGTAAACATCGAATGGAAACATCCAAGGGTTTGTACCATTGATTGCTCCGGCAAATGAGCCGCCTATCTTACCCTTCCTAATCTCCGGGTCACTCTCTGGTTTCATCTTTACTGCCATTCAATCTCCTATAATGGATTAACACGTTTTTTAGTTTTGCCATGGACTGCATTAGTCCTGGCATTTTCTTCCCTCAATGCAATAACCTTCTCAGCCTCATCCCTCCGTTTCCGCATCATCTTTGCATAGAGATGCACTTCATCTTTCGTGAGGCGATGATGACTGTCAATCAGCATATCTACATATTCTCCATCTTTCATTTTATCTCCTTTAAAAAAAGGGGGGTCAGAGACAGCTTGGGGTGAGTGTCCCTGGATTGGTAGGCAACTCATCCTTATCGCTTAATCAGACATGCTTCGGAAGAAATTTAAGCCGTATACTAGAGCTGAGGATCCTTCCCCTGGTTTAATCTCTGTACCCCTCTATATTGGTACAACTAATTCCTCACTATTTCTTAAAAATATGCCCCCGGAAACAGACCATACTTTCCTTGCATTTATCGTATGTACACAGGCATCGTCACGATCTGGAATTTCTGCAAAGAGTGCATCCAGGCAGCTTTTTACGAGATTATCCAAATCAGGTTTTGAACAATGGCTTGTGTCAAGCATTTCTTTTTTCTTCTTTTTGCTCCAGCTTTTTGGCATCGGCAAGTGGAACTCAATAACCAACCATCCACTAGGAACAAACCCTTCTTTTTCACATGATTCCCGGAGGTCATCTGCAAACTGACGATACCGCATAACTGCAGGTCTCTTCTTCCAGACATCACTCCGTGTCTGTCTGGGTTTGGGCACAGGAACGACATCACTCCACATCAAACCCTCCATGGGATTGGAATATGTCAACTTCTTCCATGAATCTATTACTGTACCCAAAGCCCATTAGATCATCAATATTCCAATTATTTAGTATTGGGCATTGTTGTGAGGCTCCCGGAACCTTCCCATTTGGGACTGGAGCAAGGGTTCTAATAACCCCACCGGTTTTAACGTATTCCGTAATCTCTGCCTCATGCTCGGAACTGGATGTGTCTAGTAAATCGGTACTCTCGCATATCCTGAACTCATTATTCTGATAGATGAAACCGTGTGAGGCCCATTTTGAAGTTATAAGATTAGACTCAGGCTTTAATTTGTTTTTCTCTCGTAATGTATTTAAGGATATTTTACTCCTGCAATTCCTTGAACAACAAGTATGGGCTTTCCACTTGGGCATAAAAAACTTCTTACACCAGATACACTCACGCTTTGGTAGCCTTGGATGGTGTTTATCGTAGTTTTTTTTGTCCGTAATTCTTTTGTGTTTCTTGTAGCATATATCGCTACAGAACCTCATTCGGGCTTTCCTTATGATCTCGTTGCCACATGGACAAATCTTGCGTCTGGGTCTCTTCATATCCTTCCAATGGATTTAGTTGCTCCTGCACTTCTTTATTTTGAGTGACGATAAGACGGAGAGCTGTAGCTAGGATTCTCTCTCTTAAATTATCATTTAGTAGTTTGGATACATCGGAAACGGACGTTTCTGATGCGGAAGCAACCTGACTGAGCGTTATTCCAGAACGCTTCATTAGTTGCTTAATGGTTAGTGAACCTTGCATTGACTCCTATCTGGTGAAGATTTTCTAAAAAAGTTTAGAAAACTATTAGAGTGTTACTCTAATCCCATTTCTAGGAGTGTCAAGTCTTTTTTTAATTATTATTTCTACCTGTCCTTTTTGCCCTTCCTGTTCTCCCCCCTCTTCTTGTTCTCCTTCCCTTTTTTACGGCCCCTTTCTTCTTCTCTTTACCATAGACCAGATCAATACCTAACTGTGAAATCCACGTCCTAAAAGTGTGTGACAGACCACCCCAGGCTACTGCCCCCCTGGCTAAAGGCTCATAGGCTCCGAATTTGCCACCGAAAAAGGCTGGGTTCGTCACCGCAGCAATAAGGAAAGGATACATAGCAAGGAAAACACTTGCCTCCAAAGCCCTTTGTTCTGCAGTAGTTGTGTTCTCAGAGTTTCTGTCCGTAAAGAGCTTCATTATCTTCCAGGCTTCGTCTGCTACTGTACCGGCTGTAGCACCCAAAACAAGTTTGCCCCAATGGAAGTTATACCTCATGGAACGCCCAATCTGGAAGATTGGATCAAATGCCCCTGAAATACCTGTCCTGTAGAATGAAAGTTCCATGAGATTTTCTACCAGAGTTCCTTCCTCATCCCACTTTTCCCATCTTTCAATATTTCCTATAAATTCCCTGGCAGTTGTCACTAATAGCTGACCCACATAAAGGCTGACTAATGGGCCTGTAAGCTGGGATATAACCTGAAGCTGCCTTAGCTTTGCATCTGTGAAGGAAGTGTCCTGGTCTCTCTCCCCTGCTCTCACTATTCTCCGGTATTCAGCTTTTACAATATTCTTATGGACAGAGTATGAAAACCTCATTATAGAGTATGTCAGTCTGCCCAATGGATGTTCAGAGTACCGTGGTGATGAAGATATATCAGGATCCTGGATCGTGCGATTAACCATCCTATTCACCGCAACACTCAGTATCTCTCCCATTTCACTCTTCTGCCCACTCAGATTTACAATATCTGAAACGTCCGGCATGGACTTGCCTTCCATTGTGGGCATAAACCACTCTAGGAATTGGTCTATCTTACCTTCCGGTATTCCATAATCAAGGAATTCCCTTTTAGCCTCTGCCTTGTTACGTTCTTTGGCTTTATCCGTTTTTCCAATTGGATTCTGGTACTGGCTTGCCATCTCCTTAAAATACTGAAACCCAATAGCCATAGTTGATCTTCTCTGGGCATTAGTAAGCCCCTGTAGCCCTGTCCATTTAAAGAAGAAACTAACCCTTCGGTTTAGTACCGCATCATCCACCATCATGCCACCAAGCCTGTTTAATGCAATATCGGCTGTTCCTGCAGAATCAACGATACCAAAGATATTTGACAACTGGTGGCGTAGCTGTACTTTTTGGGCTGTATCCTTATTAGCGTATGCAAAGGCTTCTTGCATAGTCAGGGCCAGGTTCTTCAGCCCCATCTTAGTTGACCTGGTTCTAACCCCTAGAAACAAAGGTTCTGCAAGGGACGTTAGTGCGGCCTTGCTGAGAAGGGCCATCAGGGTGAATGTGTGGATTTTATTAACAACAGCATAGCCGCTATTGCTGGGCATTGCCCCTCTGCCCAGAATGTTATCGACCACTTCCCTTATTAACTGAACCTCATCTTTGCCAATTTTAGGGTGGATAGCAATCTTTTCATCTATTAGCCATTCCAGGTAGTTCCGTGGAACCTCATCTTGCTTACCATCTCTTCCTTTGGTAGCGTGCCTGTCAACCCCTTTGTGGTGCTTCTCGATCAGTTCACTTGAGAAACGCTTCTCAAACTCGGTCTTCTTTACTACTGCCTGGGTATAACTTGCAATGGACTCAAGAGCTGGTCTATAGAAGTCAACCATGTATGTATCTGCTTCCTTTGGAAACTTACGCTGCTTAGTAAAGTCACTTGAGAAGGGAGAAGCATAGGCTGGGGAGTCAGACTGTTGCAGGTTAATCCTTCTCAGCCAATCTCTTGAGCCCTCGTCAGCCCATCCATCTCCGACATTTTCATACCCCTCAACTATTAACTCTTCATTCTCAGTAATTAACTCCATTATCTCATCTTGGAGCTTCCCCATTTCGGCAGTTATATCGGAAGGATCCGAAGTAATAGTTTTGTTCTCTTCCCTATCTTTTAATGCTTTTGTATATTTCTTAGCTAGGGGCTTCAGCTTTTTGTAGAAATCCAGGTAGTCATCTATTGCATTGCTTCTGTCTACTCCGAGATCCCCCCCACCTCTCCTTTGGAATTGCATTCTTGGCAATGAGGCTACCTTCGCTATTTTAATAAGAGTATCCAATGTACTCATAAATGTTGCCTCGTCTCCATCACTCATTTCCAGGTTGCCGAGGTTCAATTCCCCAACTTCCGTCTTCCAAAGTACCTCCTTAAACATTGCCTCTGATTGTTCCTTAAACTGGTCTGACTTAACATCAAGTAGCACCAGGTCAAGGATTCGGGGGAGATATGCATTATCTTCCAAGAAGGATATTCCGGCATAGTCCTTCCCATATTGGAATAATCTATTCAGGTGGGTTCTTAAAACCCCTGCAAGTTTAGTTACCTTCGGATCAATCTTGCCCTTCTCTGCTTCTGCCAGGGTAGCAGGGTCAGAGGTCATCAGCAAACGCAGGTCGAGGTGTTGTTCATCGGTGAAGTTATTTGCATCAGCAGCCTTTACTATCCTGGCAAACTCATCTAACAGCTCCCTAATCTTCGACTTAACAACCTCAGTATAGTTGCCGACAAAACCATCCCCTGCTCTTATTTTTAAGAGCTGTTTTGCTCCAGGGTCGTCAATAAGCCTCCTCATAATCTCATTAAGGGCATCAGCCGCTTCCGGGTGGTCTTTTTTTAACCTTCTCCGAAGGTTAAGCAGAATGCCAGTTTTGGAAGCAAGTAAATTATTAGTAAGTGAGTCTTCAGTTTTAATCCAACCCCTTTCTATTCTACTCTTATCCTTATGAGGGTCTGCTTCTTTTTCTCTATCAAGCAATCTTTGGTGATCTCTTTTTGAAGCCCTGTAGATTCTGTTTGCTTCGTCCTTAGCTTCCTGTGAAGGGAAGGGGACTAGCTTTTTCTGGTCAATCTCCAGCTCGGAGAGCCCCCTATTTATAGTGAACACTCTGTTAGGGGTAGCCTCTGCAGACTCTCCGGTAAAGATTTCTTTCGTAAGGGTATCAAAAAGCATATCAAATGCTTCAAAGATCGAAGTCCTTTCTCCTTCCTTCGGATACACCAGCTCCATATATTGAGTAACTTCCCTGTTTTGCTCTGCTCTTTGGCTGTAGTACCAGTCTGGACTTGATACATATTCTGTTCCAGGTATGAG
>Ga0114997_10003646_pt1 | contig 12049 bp, 8 predicted proteins | sample ArcticOcean_MG_C_2_FD_87045 | JGI IMG/M metagenome (GOLD analysis project Ga0114997, IMG submission 87045) | Marine microbial communities from western Arctic Ocean - ArcticOcean_MG_CB4_136 | ecosystem: Environmental > Aquatic > Marine > Oceanic | place: Arctic Ocean: Canada Basin | collected... | reverse complement strand
CTGTGAATCCCGATCCACTTGTTGCACCAATAACCTCGTATCCTAGATTATAAGTTTGGTTAAGGACAGTACAATTTGTGACAAATGTTGCTTCAACAGTATCACCCTCATCGTACATTGTTTGATCAGTCCAGACCATCACTTCGGTTAGATTTTCAAGTGTACCGCAATCATCAGTAGTATTGCCTGTGTTGTTACCACCAGTATTGTTGTTACAATCTGCAAAAGTCATATCAATCGTAAATGGCCAATTTTCATACTCAAGATAACCCACTTCACTACTGGAAAAAGAGTAATCAGTGAGCCAAACTTCGAAATCATAGCATCCTTGTCCAAGATGTCCTACTGCTCTCTCATATATTTCTATATCATTAATGCCTGCAGTCCAATTCCAAGAATACCAATCGACAATACTACCAGCCTCATTAGTAATTTCATACTCTAATGAATATTGACTTTCATTGCTTAGATTGGATAGATAAATAGTGATGTCTGCACTTGTACTAGTCATTTCATAATCTGAAATAATATCCCATCCTGTTCCGTCAGTAGGCCAAGCATTTACGGAAGCGCCACTAGCATTGCCAGTGTTGTTTCCAGAACCTCCACTACAATCCGTCTCCACGCTTAGTTCATAACCATCATTATCAAAATACATGCCATCACTATCATCAAATAAAGCAATAGATACATAGTAACAGCCTGCTGGAAGTGTTCCATTAGGAACATTCCACAAGCCCGCATTGAAATTAGATGTTGCAGTGAATACAGTGAAATCATCGTAAATCACATAGTCTGTATTAGTAGCCATATCGTGAGCAAAAATCTCCAATGTGACATTGTAAGTAATGTTGGCCACTAAATCTCCAGCAGTCCAACTAATATCGGGAAGATTATTAGTTGTATAAATGGTAGAACCCCAATCTGCAGTCTGTACCCATTCCATTGGGCCACTATTGTTGCCAGTACCATTGCCGCCAGAATTACTACAATCCATGCCTATATCTAAATTAAATCCGTCGTTAGCGAGGTGCATACCATCGCTATTATCATACAAACCTACAGATACAAAGTAACAACCTGTTGGAAGTGTTGCACTAGGAAGATTCCAGTCGCCGCTACTCGCATTGGATGTTGCAGTGAATACAGTAAAATCATCCCAAATCACATAGGTGGTATTGGATGTTGCATTATGTCCAAAAATATCCACTGTAGCATTGTAAGTTATGCTGGTCACCAAATCTTCGGCGTCCCAACTAATATTGACGATATCGTTTGTTGTATAATTAGAAGAACCGGGCCACGCCTGTATCAATTCCATTGGGCCACTATTGTTACCAGAACCTCCACCGGAGGAATTGTTTCTTCCGGATACGTCCCAAGTAGAATCTTCTTGGAATGACTCTTCTCTGTCAATTTGAGGTTGTATTTCATTAAGCGAGTATGATGCGATTTGGGTTAATAAAATTACAGAAATAAATAGCGCGGCGGTTTTATTCATGTATTTCCTAATTCAAAAAGGCATATATGTCTTTCTGCGAGTTAATGAATCAGCAGAAATGAGGGTGTCTTTTCATCTAGAAAGCAATTCAAAGATGGTCTTTTTCCTTGGGAACTCTATTAATTTGGCCCGCTACAATTGCGCAAACGCCACCAATAATCGCAAGCAACATAGTTAAACCATATGTTCTTGTTAGTGGCATGGCAGGTTCGCCTCCTGGTAAGAGAATGAACCAGAGTACAACTCCTACAAGAATTGAAACTCCTGGAACCCATCTCATTATTTTTCTTACTCGAGGGGGTAATTTAGAATTCATGAAAGGTACGCAGAGAACTAATGAGGAAAGAGCACCAATCGCAACCCCTACAGTTCCGACTATTCCTGCAGTAGACGTTTTACACATTGCAGTTACATAAATCTCGTGCCCTTGAGAAGTTTGACATATATTGGAAAATGATTCGTGGTAGAAAAGAACATTGTCCACACATTCCCCGTTATCTGGATCATCATAATCAGGAGAACTTAGGTAATCTTCACAATCAAGATTAACCCCCCACCCGTCAACGGCTTCCGGATTGTATTCAGTGTATTGCACAAGAAGGGAATTGTGCTCTTTTTTTTGCCCCCCCCACGATTCTTCTTCCGACCAATGTGTTCCCGCCAATGAAGCGACAGACAATATAAAACACAATACTGTCAAAGCAATTACAATTTTCTTGTCCTTAGGAGGATTGCTTTTTGCTTCGAGAAGTTGATTCTGGATGAAATGAGGGTCGAAGGCCGGCAATGAATTTGGAACCGGAATAGGCGCTTCTGGAGTTGAAATTGCTACTTGCCCTAGAGGTGCTTCCATGGTGCGCCTAACAGCAATATTTTTATCAGCCTTTTGGCAATCTCAATTGGAGTCAATCCCGATGAGGTTTCAGTTTAACCATTCGAATTACTTTCATAATTCGTAAGAAAAAGTAACCCGGGTCAAATCCACCGAAATTTGCATTACCTGGAGTTCGGTGGTGTTCTGCATGGTTTCCTTCACCCATTGTGAGCATTGCACTTGGTAGAAAATTACGTGCTTCGGTATTTGGATCATCCCTTGAACCAACCAAATGTGATACGGAATTGATAGAGTCTCCGATGTTGTAAAACAACACCGTGATGAGCGAGCCAAGAATAATGCCAAACCATCCAAGTTCAGTGTAGAACAGATAGAATGGAAGAAGGTGAGACAATGCGAGTACGAAATTCACTGGCCTTCTACTCATGAATTTCAACAATGGAATATCCAGGTCCTTTGGTAATTCTTCTGGAATGGTTTTCCAAATAAAAGGGTCTATTATCGTGCGAATAGGGCCCGCTATGGCATACAGTATGGCAACTATGGTGCTGCTTGTGGGGAGATACCATCCACAATGTGCATGCCAAAAACCTCCAAAGTACGGAGAGTGTGGGTCATCTGCCGTATCCGTAGTTTTGTGGTGAATACGGTGATTCAGCGCCCATTGAATCGGAGGTCCTGCCGGCGTTCCTGCGTAAACCAAAAGGTACTTGAGAACTGAATTCGGTTGAAATGAATTATGAGAAAGCAGGCGATGGGTACCAAGTGAAACACCGAGGCCAATTAAGACATACCAAGCGATTAGAAAACCGTATATCATCTATTATCCAATCCTAATTTGGAACGCATTCGTTCAAGATGTGCATGGACGTGTTCGACAAAGAAACCGTGCATAAGGAATCGATAAGAAAGGCCTGTTGGACCTACAAGAATCATTGGGAAGCGGTTGTGAGCAAGGTCTGCAAAGTGTGCTGCTCCGACGATTTCATCAATTAGCAAGCCGACAGAATGGTCGAATTGAAACGAGTTGATCGCAGCCTCGTATTCTTTGGCTGTCAACCAAAAGCAAAACGTAGTTTTGAATAATTCATGCGCGGTTTCAAAATCAAGAAATTGGGTCCATCTCTTTCGGGTAGGGGTATATTGAATGTCGACGGGTGTCCAATTCGTCCATTGTAAATCCTTTTCAGCAATGGGCCAATTTTCGCCTTTCATATCGCCTAAATCACGCATGGTCATCAAAACGCCTTGGTCGTGGTGAACAAATGTTTGAACCATCAAATCTCTAATGACTTTTGGATAAATAAGAACCGGCTCAACACCCTCTTTTCCTGAATTATCAATCACGAAATTTAGCAGATTGCTCTCCGTTTGGAAATGTCGAAGAATCAAAATATTGGCTTCTGGTCGAACGAAATATTTCATGAAAAAGCAAATCTGCCATTGGAGGAATCTGTGAGCCCTCCATTGAATAGGTGATAGGCGTTTGAGATAATAAGTGATGTGAAGAGTGATGCTGAGAATTACTTTCAAGGTTGGTAAAATAATCACTCGTAATGGATTTTGTAAATCTTTGAGCCAGTGTTCTTTAGCTTCAGAGTCCAAAGGAAGGCTATCATCACCGCGCAGTGCATCGCTCAAAGATGCTGGCAGTCTTCCATGGTTTTTCGCCAAAATTTTGTCAAGGCGCCTTTGAGCACGTTGTTCTTTTCGTGTTAATGTTGGTTCACTTGAGGTCATATTCTATTTCCTCCAATTGTAATCGATAGAGTCGGGCAACGACTTTTGATGTTTTAACAATGCTCTTGATCGCTTTTTCATTGACACAAACGCTGTCAAGTGTTGCATAAAATCGCTGCATATGGTCGCTGTCGTTTTCCCCATGGTAGGTCATGAAACGAGTTGAATCTTCGGAAAGGCCAGTCAGTTCTTGAATTCGTTCAGCCCATGAATTGGCCATCTTTTCTCCGAGACCTTCAATTATCCACATCGCGCCGAGTAAATCGATTGGATTTGGGAGCGAAGAGCGATGCATAAGGAAGCCGTGTAAGGCTTCAGAACCAATGTTTCGCTCCATATTGAGGATATCTTCAAGTTGACCGCCCGATGCAACATAATCTTTCTCAAGCATCTCATAATCGCGGTGCTCATCGACTGCATGAGCGATAATGGTTGAACGGATTTCTGAGTGGTCTCGGTCAAAACTACTTGCAGTTCGTGTAATCCAACGGGAGCCTTCGATGACTTGTTGACGAATATTTCTCAAAAATATTTGGTGGTCCTCGGCTGTATAGGTGCCTAAATCAATACGACGGAGCAAGGGTACTTTGGACAAGTCTCGTTCAAAACCGAGCCAAACGCGAAGCAATTGTTGGAGGCAAACTTGAGCGTGCGGATTTAATACAATTCCTTCTGGCTCGCTTTCGAGTGTAGAAGCAGTTGCTCCGCCTTCGATTGAAATTTCACCATCGTTCATTCACTCACCACCGTTAATTGTAGATAGGTCGTATTGAAGCGCCCACTCTCTGGGACAAAGCAGAGTACTTTGTCACCCTCTTTCACCGACACTTCGTCAGTACGCAAGAATTCGTCAAGCATGATGAAAAGAGAGGCTGCGCCCGTGTTTCCACGTGTGTAGAGGTTTGTCCACCATCGCTCTTCAGGTATGCCGGCACCCGCAGTGTCAAGCATTTCAAGGATTTTATTTTTGAAATGGTGGCTAGAGTAATGGCACAAAAAGTGGTCGACTTCGCTTGGTTTACTCACACCTTCTTCGACCAAGCGTAGATATCCATCGACACCCATTCGCATGAGGTTGTCGAGAAGACGAACGTCTTGACGAAGCAGAAGGGCACCGTCTTGTTCTGCTTCTGCATAGGTGTCATAATCTTGCCATGTTCGAGTATCTTCTGGGCGTCCTGCTGAACCAACACTCATGCAAGTAGGGAGGGCGTGGGCGTGCGAAAACCCTCGAATCCAATCAATCCGCAAACTGAAGCCTTTGGGAGCGGGTTTGTTTTGGAGTAAGAGAGCGCCAGCGCCATCAGAAAGCATCCACCGGAGAAATTCTGTACTGAAATCGATCCGTTTTGCGGCAAAGGTCGAGGTGGTTGCTGCCTCATACCGTTGCTTTTTGAGAAGGCGGCTGGCTAATTCACTAGATACGACCAAAGCCGCTTCGTGCTCTTCAAGGCGTAGACTGTTCCAAGCTGCTTTGAGTGCCATTATCGATGAAGAACAAATACCGTGGGTCGTGAGAATCTCAATCTCCGGCAATTCTAATTCCGCCTGAACCATACTGGCCATGCCCGGAGCAGGGAGGTCGCCTTGCGTCGAAGCAACAGCCAACATGCCTATTTTTTCACGGTGGGCGAAGGCGCGGTCAAGGCATTGCTCTGCGGCATTGGTTGCCATTTCCGTATTGCTGTGAGTAGTTTTTTGTTGTTCATCGATTGCATAATGACGAGTTTCGATTTTATTCGCTTTTTGAATTTGGACGCGGAGAGAAGAAGGTTTGTCATGGACGGCACCAAGTATATTTTCGACTTGGTCGACCGGAATTGCTGGACCTGGTAAAAAAGAGCCGGTGCTGGTGATGTAGACTGTCATTCTGTAGTCTCCTTAGCCAAATTTCGTTCATACGACCAACAGCGCCACCATTCCTGAGCATAGGGTCCGACGACTAAAATCGCCATCGTAACGATATAAAATGCCGCGTAGTGTCCTGTTGCCCCCAAAGGTTCCTTACGCCATTCCAAAGAAAATCCACCTGCCCAATCGAAGCCGATTAAATCAAGGAAAACTTCCCATTTGCGGACGATAATCAAGAGTATAAGGAAAAAAGGTAAGGTGGACAAGTAATTATGTGCATGGACTTCCCAGATGCTGATTTCTCTTTTTCCGGTAGTATAGTGGACATCGTAATGGGCGATGAATTCATGAGCAATGAGGGCTGCAAAGCAGAGAATAAGAATCAATACATTGACTTCAAAAACAAGAGAAAGAACGAGTGGGATGCCAATTTGGGCGCCCATCAGACAATGGATATTAGCCTCGCGTAGACCAGAAGTCGATTCGATATTTGTTTGTTTGTGGCACCACCAATCGAGCATACTAGCAATACCCCAAAGCGGCAAGAGGACATAGAGAATTACATTCAATACCAGAGTTGCTTCGTCCATAGCGCCCCCCCCTCAACCCTTTGTATGGTTCATTTGATAAAAAGGAGAGTCCGGACAAAGACCCGTTCTCAATGCTTTTCAGGCTTTGATTCAAAGAAAGTCAGCCAGAGAAAGTTGTTTGGCTCGATCGTTGTTGAACAATGAATCTGCACTGTCTGAAAGCCATTCTACATTTTGCTTGGTATAGGCATCAACACCATATTTTTCCATAACGTGCTTCGTGACTTTAATGTATTTTCGAACAGCGCCTTCTGAAACGGTCAATGCAAGGTTACCTCCGCACAGTCCGCCTTCTGATTTTGCTACGCCGACGCTTGAAAGGCCCCTGCCAGATTCTTTCTTTGGTTGGATACAATTTCCTGCTACAGGCATGCGACGGTAAGAATGGGCGCATTTGAGACAGCGAATTTTTTGACGAGCGTATGCGTTGAGATTGCCTCGTAAATCGGGTAAAAAGTGAGAACGGACAACGCTCGATGCTACGGTGCGGACATCGACTCCGCGAAGACGATGGCCAAGATCTAATTGTCCATTCATTTTGTCAATCATCGAATCTAGAGTTTTGTATGCTGAAAGGGCTGGTCCTTGGTCAATTGCATAGCAGTCGTGCGTATATCCGTAGCCGCGTACCGCAGCAATAGAACCAAGTCGGCGTTCGACAAAATCCATTCGTTCAGCACACTCTTTCGGATGAGGTTGAGAAAGTGTGATTTCGTAAAAGTCGCGACTGTAAAACCAACCAGAGTCTACGTTGAGAGCTTCTTTGTCGACTTCTGTTGGATTCAGTCGCGTGGTTAATACGAGTGGTGCGTCCATTAAACCACCTCTATTTGCCGGTAATATTTCTCGACTGAAATTGAGCAAACCATCCAATAAGAGCATGATGGCGTCTTCATCACCGTCGCAGTTTCTTCGTTTAGCAGCATGGAATAGAGGATGTGCATATCCGCCTGAACAATCAGCCCAACCAATGATTCGGCTCAACACGCCTCCGGATGTGTGTGGGGCTAAAGCGCAAATCAAATGTCCAACTAAATCATCTGGAGTAACGACATTGTAATAGGGCTCCAGTCCATAATATCGGACCAAGAGTTCATCGATAAATTGTGCTGTACGAACGAAGAAATCACAGGCGTTTTTACTGACTATGAAATCTTGAGGGAATATCTCGAGCATTTGCTCGTCATCTTGAAGGGGTTTTCCTTCACAGTCATTGGTGTAGCCAAGAGTTTCAAGCGTTTGCCACGGAACACCGATTTCTCGTGGCGTGAAATGTGTAATAGGTACATCGCTCATATCGAATCGAACTGTTCCATCCCGGAATACTGGCAATTTGTGTTTGGCTCTCAGCAAGCCTTTTTCAATCGCTTCTGGTGTTTGGTCCTTACTTGCAATTTGTTTCATGCATTTGACTTGGCGCGGTATGCGGTCAAGGCCTAGGCGAGTTCGGGCATCCTCGATCATCGTGTCCAAACGAACCGTTTGGATTTCCCCTCTACGCCGGCGTTTGTTATTGCCTGATTCACGCATTTTAGTACGTCCGCCACATGTGTCCCCCGCCAGTTCAAGGCCTTCGGAATCGACGTTTCGGTGGTGGCAGCGGATAAAGGGTGATTCTTTGCCGCATTCCTTACAGATTCTACGGCCCATTTGAACGCGTATACTTTGTTTTCCAGCAGCATTCGCCAACAATCTTTGATTTCCCCCATTCAAATCGATTGGGAATATCGCGTGCGTCATCGGGTTCATGACGCGCGGTGCTGCTTTTTCCGGGCGGCCCATTCTGCACCCGATTCGGACAGGCGCAGCGTGCTCCCAACGTAAATTTGATATTTTTCTAACTTGTAACATAATTCCGTCGACCTCCTGGTCATCTTCATGGATTTGGGCTGCGAGATAGAGTTTCGAATCTGCCGGCCCAGGGTCGGGGACTTGGTTTGCAGCCTGCCGCCCAACTTCATCTGTTTCCGCGATACCTAGTCCGCGTTGACGAGCGTTTGTTTCAGCAGCGATTCGGACCGTTGCACGGGCTTGGCGGAGTTCTTCGAGTCTTTGGCGCTCCTCTGTTAGGGTGATTTGGCATTGACGTAATTGGGTGATTCGCTCTTCGAAGCGCATTTTTGCATCGACTATTCGGAGAGGTTTTTCATCTTCATCTCCATATCCAAAACCTTCGAGCAATGCTGGCCAACCGGATGTGATCACCAGGTCATCGCCGTCGTGATGATGGCGCAAACCCAAAATCATCGCTGCGCCTTTGGCTAATCCATGTTGGACATATGTCCAAGCCTCTGGTAATTCTTCGACGAAAATCGGCTTTAGTGGTTGTAATTTCAAGCCAGGAATATCAAACTTGTCCAAATCGTCAAGATTTTCGGGGCGCAAAACATCCATTGTTTTCGGAGTCCAATTTTTCACACCATCAAGGATTCTGAGTTGCCTCTCTTCAGGAAGTGGCATGGCTTGAAGATTTTCTTCGTTTTCTGGGAGGGGGTTGTTTGAAGTCCCAAATGGTTCGATGATTGCTTGTTCAAGTATTTCCAAAACGGATGGCACCCACTCGATTGGTAAGTCGAGGAACCATGGATTATGTGGCGCGGGTATGGAGGTTTTGAATCGGAGAGCAACCGCTTTACTTTGCCCCCAATTAACAGAACAAGCTGCCAAGAACATATGCCATTTTCGGCGGGTGAGAAATTGTTCATCGGGGTCTTCGGCGTCTTCTGGATGGATGCCAGGTACGCCGTTTGGAAACGATGAGCGTGGTTGTTCGATGAGTTCGGCAAATTCTGAAACGGCGGCATCGGAATTTAATTCTTCAAGCAGGTCACTCGCCCACCAGTCATTCGAATAGCCAGCCGGCACCAATTTCTTGTTATTCTCCATAAATTCTCCATAACCGATAACGAGTTCACCGTTATCCCAAACCGAACCTACTTTCGAGGAGATCGCTGTGTAACTTTTCGCATCATCAAGACGGAGGAAACGGCCATCTCGCAAAACCACCCATGGACCATCAGTATCATCGGATGGGGTGATGGCACAGGCTTTGCCAGGGCGCTCGATTTTCATCTGCGTGCCAATTGTGATGAAATCATCCATTGCCAACATCGAGGCTGGATTGGTCGAAGCGGCTGCTAGGCCCGAGGGTCGGGCACGACCATATCGCAAGCGGAAACCTCCGGGTTGAAGGGGTGCGCCAAAAACAGGGCGGCCAGCGATAATGTCTTTCATAAATTTCGTAATCGTTGGAACTTTGCGAGATTTGAATCGGGGGCCGTCGCCATGGTCGTCATCGGATTTGCCTTTTGATGCAAACTTTGAGATGAACTCCCATCCGGGGACTTGAAGTCGTTCGGTATGCTTCTGGATTTTCGGTGCCTTCAGACACATACCTTCTCCGATAACAAGTAAGACGCCGCCACGGATTCGTGCTTCGTCGATGTTGCGAACTCGCCCGTACCCTGAACATTCAATTTTCTCGGTGGATTCGCCGTTAATCATAACCGGGCAAGCGCGAACAATTTCCTCGATTTCTTCGGGTGACGGGCGGTATTGCAAATTACCTCTATACAGTCCAAATTCTTCTTTTACACGCTCGACTTCTGGGGCTGTAGGCTGGTAATGGCCGATGTTGAGGTCTCGACGTATCATATCGGCAATCAGGACAGCGAGTGCTTGTGCCGTTCCACCCGCCGCCCGAATCGGCCCTGCGAAATGCACAGACACAAATTGTGACCCGTCGATATTGTTGAGGAGGCGTACTTCGCTGATTCCCTCCAATGGCGCTACAAGAACCGCTTCTGTCAGAATTGCCAAACCGACCCGTAGACCAACGTCGATTGCCGTGATTAAGTCATGGCCTTGTTCTCGGAATCCACGAGCGACTCTTTGAGCCATCATGATTGAAGTTGATTCTCTGTCGTGTTCAGCCAAGAGTTTTCGGATATCTTCTGCGACTTCATAGCCATCTAAGTATTCGACAAGGAGTTTTTCAGTCCTCCCAGCAAGGTCTGCGGCTCTTGGAATCTCAACATGCTCTTTGTGGTCGTATCCAAGTTTCCTTGCTTTCTCTGCAACGATATATACTTCATCGGCACGCTCATCAAGCCACTGGTGATACGAATCCATTTCAGATTCTAGCCGTTCGATGTCGAGGCCGAGAAGAGGGTTGTGCCCTCGTTTTTGGCTCGCTTCATCCGATGGAGGCATGTTATTCCCTTGCCTCTTGGGGGCGACCGTTTATGAGTGCCGCGTTGAAAACACATGGCGCCGGTTTCGCAACCATGAGAAGCAAAGTTCATTGGGGCGGGGCAAAACCACAGTTTGATGTCCGTCCACCCGAGTGTCCGCTCTCATTCCAGTTGGCCCCGTTTGGTCGAACTTGTACGTGATTTGGCTTTTATCGATGGCGGTGATGATGATGCTTTCACCTTAGCGAGTGGCCGCAATTCACGTTGGTTTTTCGATACGAAACCGGTCATGATGCATCCTGAATCGACCCATCACCTTGGGGCACTTTTTAATCTTCGAATGGACGCTTTAGAGGTTGATTTTGTTGGAGGTTTAGAACTCGGTGCTGTGCCTTTAACCGCTATTGCTGTTGCTACCTCTCCTGCTGAAACTCCCCGGCTCGGGTTCATGGTTCGTAAAGAGCCGAAAGGGCGTGGAGGAAGAAAAACAAACAACCCTCCTGGGATTGAAGGTTCTTCGCTTGAAGGCGGTGGAACCATTGTCGTCGTTGAAGACGTAACGACAACCGGGGGCTCGGCTATCAAAGCAGTTGAGCGTATACATCGCGATACGGAATGCAAAGTCGTAGCCGTAATCAGCATCGTCGACCGAGAAGAAGGTGCCGCGGAAGCATTTGCGGCCGCAGGAATTCACTTTGAAAGCATCATGACTAGAAGTGATGTTGCCGGCCAATGAGGCACCGTTATGGTTGAAATCTTCAATCCAAACACAGCCGATTCGGTTGGTTTGACAGAGTTTGCGCCGGATTCTACGGCTGCTGGAGAATTGGTCTTCTTTCATGCAAGCCAAGGGAAGGCGTTAGCAACGCCTTGGCAAGTGGCTTTAGCTCGTTCGAATCTCCTAACGCAACTATCTCTTCCTGAAGGATATATTTTGGATTGTGCTTGTGGGAGTGGTATCCAACTCGGCGCGCACATGGCGCTTCTTAATCGGCCGGGAATTGGAGTTGAGTTGGATGGAATGCGCGCTCAAGCGAGTGCCGTTAATCTACAATCAATCGCTAGATATCGTAATGAAATGGACTCACCCCGGATGCAAAAAACACGCATTATCGCCGGCGATGGACGGGATGGTGCGAGCGTTTGTGCAGCCATTGCCGACCACCTTGAACTTGAGCAGTTTCCAAACATTGCGCTACTACACCTCGACCCTGCTCGTCCACGAAACAGTCGAACACATGGCCTTGAAGAAATGGCACCACGGCTTGACGAGGTGTTCAAGGGGTGGGCTCCGTATTTGACAGAAGGAGATAACGGTCCTGCTTTACTTCTCGATTTG
>Ga0114997_10003645_pt1 | contig 12051 bp, 8 predicted proteins | sample ArcticOcean_MG_C_2_FD_87045 | JGI IMG/M metagenome (GOLD analysis project Ga0114997, IMG submission 87045) | Marine microbial communities from western Arctic Ocean - ArcticOcean_MG_CB4_136 | ecosystem: Environmental > Aquatic > Marine > Oceanic | place: Arctic Ocean: Canada Basin | collected... | reverse complement strand
TCAAGAACAAATTCTGTTTATATTGTTAAGCCGAAAATGCATGGACCATCTGAAGTTGCTTTTACTAATTTAATATTTGAAAAAGTTGAAAAAGTTTTGAAATTAAAAAAATATACAATTAAAATTGGAATAATGGATGAAGAAAGAAGAACAACTGTAAACTTAAAAGAATGTATAAGAGCAGTAAAAAACAGAGTAGTGTTTATTAATACTGGATTTTTAGATCGTACTGGTGACGAAATGCACACCTCAATGGAAGCTGGACCAATGATTAAAAAAGGAGATATGAAAGCTTCTAAATGGATTGCTGCATATGAAAATAATAATGTAGATGTGGGTCTATCATGTGGATTTTCTGGAATAGCACAAATTGGAAAAGGTATGTGGGCCGCTCCTGATAAAATGAAAGATATGGTTTCTCAAAAGATAAATCATCCTAAATCTGGCGCTAATTGTGCTTGGGTTCCTTCACCAACTGCAGCAACACTTCATGCTTTGCATTATCATAAAATAAATGTTTTTGCCGAACAAAGTAAGTTAAAAAATAGAACTCCTGCAAAAATTTCTGACATTCTTACCATTCCAATTACTACCAGACCAAATTGGTCAATAAAAGAAATCGCCAAAGAATTAGAAAATAATGCACAAGGTATTTTGGGGTATGTTGTTAGATGGATAGACCAAGGAGTGGGTTGTTCAAAAGTGCCTGATATTAATAACATAGGTTTAATGGAAGATAGAGCAACTTTACGAATTTCATCGCAACATATTACCAATTGGCTGCATCATGGAATCTGTAGTAGAGAACGAGTATTAAAAACTATGAAAAAAATGGCAAAAATTGTTGATAAACAAAATATTAGAGACCCTGCTCTAAAAGGCTATTCTTCTTATAGAACCATGTCTGATAACTACGATAAATCAATAGCATTTAAAGCTGCGTGTGAATTAGTTTTTTATGGAAGAAACCAGCCCTCAGGGTACACTGAGCCTATTCTCCATTTAAACAGACTTCTTAAAAAAATTTAATCTACATTTAAAGAGCTTAACAATCTAAACACAGATGCTAAGATACCATAGCCCGAAAACTCTATTATTAAGATAGCGACTATAAAAAATAAGATTTTTTTATTTATCTTCATTAATTATTTTTTTTCTTTTATAGTTTAAATAACCAAATCCTAACAAAAATAAAAAAGCAAAAGGATAAACTATTGCTTTATTAGGCCTATCAGAGTTTTCTATTTTAAATTCACTAATAATATCCCCAGTCTGAAACCCTGATTTTTTAGCTAAACCATTCCACACTAATGTATCCACTACAGTTCTATCTTCTTCCATAGATACACTAATGCCATAATTTTCTAGAGTAAAATTGTTTTCAAAAGTATTTTTTTTAATTACGAACAATTTATATCTTTCTCCATATTCACTTACACGTGTCACCTTAAAACGTGTTTCTTTACTTGAATCTAAATTCAATAAATGAATTTGTTTTAAATCTTTATAATTATATTTAGGGTAAAATTTATTAAGTACAAAATCAGGCGATAATAAAGACAATGAGATAAATAAAAAAACTACTATTTCATACCATTTTAATTTATTAAAAAACCATCCTTGAGTTGCTGACGTAAATACTAATATTCCACCTAGAGAAGTAACAATTACTATTAAAGCATGCCAAACATTTTCAATTCCAATTAAAAGTAATTCGTGATTAAATAAAAAAGCAATTGGAAGAATGCCTGTCCGCAAACTATACCAAAAAGCCTGTACTCCAGTTTTAAGCGGATCCCCTCCTGAAATAGCTGCAGCCGCATATGAAGCTAAACCTACTGGCGGAGTAACGTCTGCCATTAAACCAAAATAAAATACAAATAAATGAACAGCTATTAATGGAAATATAAATCCAGAAGCATTACCTACGTCCACTAAAACCCCTGCCATTAAAGAAGCAACTACTACATAATTTGCAGTTGTTGGAAGTCCCATACCAAGAAGCAAACACAAGATGATAGTTAGAAATAACAAAATTGCTACATTATCTTTGGCTATAGATTCAATTACGATAATCAAATTTGTACTCAATCCAGTAGATCCTACGGCGCCAACTATCACGCCAGCAGTAGCAATTGCAATTCCAACACCGACCATATTTAAAGCACCTTTCTCAAAACCTACAACAGTTTGATTAAACCAAGTTTTAAGTGCATCTTTAAAATTATGCTGTTTAATTAATTTATTTATTAAATTTACAAAAATTAATGCAATAGTTGCATAAAATATAGAATAAGAAGCTGTGAACCTTAGGTAAACTAACAAATATATTAAAACAAAAATTGGAATTAAAAAATGCAAACCAGCCAAGAATGTGTTTTTTAAATTTGGAACGTCTTTTTCTTCCATTCCTTTTAAATTTAATTTTAAAGCTTCAAGGTGAGAAATATAAAATAATGCTACATAAGATATTATTGCTGGTAGAAAAGCATGTTTAACAATTTCAAAATAAGTCACTCCTATGAAGCTTGCCATAACGAAAGCTGCCGCTCCCATAACGGGTGGCATTAATTGACCGTTGACTGAAGATGAGACTTCTATTGCTCCAGCTTTTTCTTTGGAAAAACCAGTTTTTTTCATAATTGGAATTGTAAAGGTTCCTGTAGTAACGGTATTTGCAATTGAAGAACCAGATATTAATCCCGTCATTCCTGATCCTAATATAGCTGCCTTTGCCGGACCTCCTCGCATTTTACCTACCATAGCAAATGCCAAATCTAAGAAATATTTTCCACCTCCAGCAGTTTCTAAAAGTGCACCAAATAAAACAAATAAAAAGATAAAATCAACAGAAACACCTATGGGAATTCCAAATATGGCTTCTTGGTCAAACCATTGGAAACCAACAAGTCTCTTTAATGAAAGACCGCCATGGGAAATAATTTCTGGTGCATACCTCCCAAAGTATGAAAATAATAAAAAACAAACTGCGATAATAACTAAAGGTAGACCAATGGCTCTTCTGGTGGCTTCAAGTAAAATTAAAATTCCACTTATTCCAATAATTAATTCAACAGGTATGCTAATATTTTGACCTAAACTAATATTTAAAAGAACTCCCCCTCTATCTACAAGCTCATCATAAAAAAAATAAATATACAAACAGCAAAAAGCTGCGATTAAACTAATAAAAATATCAATTACTGAAATTTTTTTCTGCTTAGAAATAGGAAATATTAAAAATGTTAAAGTTAAAGCAAAACCTAAATGTATAGCTCTAGCAGGCAGCCCTTTAAACATTCCAAAATCAAACATAAAAGGAAATGGAGAAGCATACCAAAGTTGAAATAAAGACCATATAATTGCTAGGGTAGCAACAATTTTTAGATGAAAACCTTTAAGATTTTTAGTAGGTGATAAATCTTCACTAATTTTATTTTTTATATTACCGTCTGTGTCTAGATTCATAAAAAATAATATACCATTATAAAAAAAAAAGGCCCAAAAAATATTGGGCCTTTTTTAGTTTTATTAAATATGTGGATTACATTAATCCAACTTCTTTATAATATTTAACTGCGCCTGGATGTAATGGAGCAGATAAACCATCTTTAATCATGTTTTTCTTTTCTAAGAAGCCAAAAGCAGGATGTTGTTTTTTGAAATCATCAAAGTTTTCAAAAACAGCTTTAGTTACTAAATAAACAAGCTCATCAGAAACATCTGCACTAGTTACAAAAGTAGCTTTTACACCGAACGTAGTTGCGTCTTTTTTTTGTCCTGTGTAAGTCCCTTTAGGTATTATAGCTTGCGCATAGTAATCAGCGCCACTTATTAATCCTTGAACTTCAGATCCTGTTAGATTGATTGGTGATGCTTTCGCTCCACAAGTAGCGGCTTGTTCCATGGCTCCATTTGGAAAACCCACAGAATAACCAAAAGCATCTATTTTACCGTCGCATAAAGCTTTTACTTGTTCAGACGAAGTTAATTCAGTAACTGATTTGAAAAAACTATTATCAACGCCCATTGCGTTCATAAGTTCTTCCATAGTTCCTCTTTGTCCTGAACCAGGGTTACCTATGTTAACAATCTTACCTTTAAGACCTGCAAAATTTTTAATTTTTGCTTTTTTTCTAGCCCAAATTTGAAATGGTTCGTTGTGAACTGAAAATACAGCTCTTAAATTGCTGAACTGTTTTCCTTCCCATTTGCTTGATCCATTAAAAGCATGAAACTGCCAGTCTGATTGAGCTACACCAAATTGGAATTCACCTTCTTTAATTTGACCAATGTTGTAATTAGATCCGCCTGTAGATGGAGCTGTACATCTGTATCCTTTAGCTGTACCTTTTTTTCGTCCATGCTCTGTGCTTATGGCAGATTTATGCAACATTTTGCAAATTGCATTTCCAGTTTGGAAATAAACTCCAGTTGGTCCACCAGTTCCAATTGTAAAGAACTCTGCTGACTTTGCTGCTGACGTCAATGGCGCCAACACAGCAAACATCATTAGTGCCCCTGATATTGTAGAAATAATTTTTCTCATTATTTTCTCCTTTATTTTTTGTTTAATTATTAATAATTAATTAATTAACAGTATCAATTTTATCTATATTCTAAAATCTAAAGTGCGTTCGCCCACTCTTTTAATTTTAATGTGCCCTCAACTACATTTGGTGCATATTTTTTTATATCATCTGTATCTAGATTTTTACTACCAGAAGTATTTTTTAAGAAAACTTCTCCATCAAAATCCGTGTAACTTAACCTCGCGATCATTATTTTGCTGTCTAAACCAAAATCACTACCAGGCAACAATGCAACGCCAGTCTTATCTAAAATATCTTTACACATTTCTGAAGAAGATGAAAATTTTGCATTTATAAATTCAGGAAATAAATAAAATCCACCTTCGGGTTTTAAGAGATTAATAGCATTTGATTTTAAGTTGTCATAAACATGCATTCCTACAAAAAATAATATTTTTTTTACTTTTTCCAAATATTTTGAATAATTGCCAGTGTAAGCTTCTATAGCAGCGTATTGAATTGGGGCGCTAACTGATGTGAAAGATTCACTATTTAATATTTTCAAACTATTTTTTAATTCTTTTAGTTCGCTTGGTATTGCAAAATAACCTAATCTCCAACCTCCTGCCCCACACCATTTGCTAAGACCTGAACTAACGATGGTACCTTCGGGATAAAAACTTGAAATAGATTTATATTTATTGCTAAAAGTAAGATTAGAATATATTTCATCAGAAATTATAATTAATTTATTTTTTTTTGAAACTTCTGCAATTTCTCTCAAATTTTTACAAATTGTACCTGAGGGATTGTTTGGAGAATTTAAAATTAATAGCAAATTTTTATTTTTTATACTCTTTACTTTATCCTCTAGTTGCTGAGCTGTTGGAAACCAATTTGAATTACTTGAAGTTTGAATCCAATGGACTTTATTTTTAGCTATTATTGCCTGCGGCTGATATGAAACCCAGCTTGGTGCTGGCAATATGATTTCTCCGTTAAAAGCAATATGAGTTAAAAGCATCAATTCTTTTGTACCTGGACCAATTACAATATCTTCAGATTTAAAATTAAGATTATGATTATTTAAATAAGTCGCTATTGCTATTCTTAATTCTTCGAGTCCTTGCATTGGTAAATATTTATTTTTGCTTGCATTATTTTTTAGTTCTAAAACAATATTTTCAGGAATAGGAAAGGGTGATTGTCCAAAACCAAATTTATAAACTTTTTTTCCTATTTTTTTCAATCTGTTTGATTCTTCATTTATTGCTAAAGTTGCTGATGGCTTTAATAAACTAATTTGATCCTTAATAAATTTATTCACTTAATTCCTTAATATTTTTAAATTGTTTTAAACTATCTGGGTTTGCTAAAGCTTCTAGATTTTTTATCTCTTCTCCTTCAATGCTTTGTTTTACAGCTAATTCAACTATCTTTCCATTTTTTGTTTTTGGAATTTCTAAAATTGATATTATTTTCGAAGGTACGTGTCTTGGCGAGGCTTTAAATCTTATTTCTTTTTTTATTTTAGACTTCATTTCTTCTGTCAAAAGATAGCCTTTATTAAGAACAACAAATAAAATAATTCTAATATCGCTGTTCCATGACTGTCCAATTACGATGGACTCTTGAATTTCTTTTAATTTTTCAACAATTGTATATATTTCTGCTGTACCCAACCTAACACCCCCAGGATTAAGTGTGGTATCTGACCTTCCAAAGATTATAAATCCACCATTCTCAGTAATTTTGGCAAAGTCTCCATGATGCCAAGTATTTTTATATTTTTCAAAATATGCTGAATTATATTTTATATTTTCATCATCATTCCAAAATTTAATTGGCATAGATGGAAAAGGTTTTTTACAAACTAGTTCTCCTTTTATGTTTTTTAAAGACAAACCATCTTCACTAAAGATATCTACATCCATACCTAATCCTCTATTTTGAATTTCACCAGCATTAACTGGTTGAAGTAAATTTCCTAAAACAAAACATGAGATGATATCTGTGCCACCAGAAATAGAAGATAAATGTACATCCTTTTTAATATTGTTATAAACATATTGAAAACTATCTTTAGATAAAGGAGATCCTGTAGAGCAAATAGTTCTTAAATTTGAAAGATCATGATTATTTTTTGGCACCGCTTTATTGTTATTAAGTATATCAATATATTTGGCACTAACTCCAAACAAAGTAGCTTTTTCTTCGCTTATAAATTCAAATAATAAATCATCTCTTTTATACATTGGAAAACCGTCAAATAATAAAATTGTGGCTCCCGCTGAAAGAGCGCCCACTAGCCAGTTCCACATCATCCATCCACAGGTCGTAAAATAGAAAACTCTATCATTTTTTTTTACGTCAGAATGTATTTGTAATTCTTTATTATGCTGAAGAAGTGTACCTCCTATTCCGTGACAAATACACTTGGGCTTACCTGTTGTTCCGCTTGAATAAAGAATTGTCAAAGGATCATTGAAACTCATAAGTTCATATTTGATTTCAATTCTTTTATTTGAACTTATTAATTCATTCCAATTATATATCTCTATTTTATTTTTTTTTTGTTTTTTAATATTTGTTCCTGGATAAGGTACTACTATAACTTTACTAATAGATGGAATATTCTTAATAATTTTATCCAATCTCTCTAAAACATTTATTTGTTTACCATTATAAAAATATATATCTGCAATAAATAAAATTTTAGGTTCTATTTGTGAAAATCTATCTATTACTCCAGTTGTTCCAAAATCTGGAGAACATGAAGACCATATGCCTCCTATAACAGATGTACTTATATATGCTGTTACTGCCTCAGGTATATTTGGTAGGTAAGCAGCTACACGATCACCTTTTTTTAATCCTTGTAATTTCATCCAATGAGAGACTCGGGCAACACTTAAATTTAAATCTTTCCAAGATAAAACTTTTTTGTATTTATTTTCACTTTCAAATATAATGGCTGGATCGTCATTATTTTTACTTAAAAGATTTTCAGCATAATTTAATTTACTGTCAGGGAAAAATTTATTTTTAAAAAAAACTTTAGATTTTTTAAGAAAAATATTGCCTAAATTGCCTTTCACTTTTGTAAAATCCCAAATTGATTTCCAAAAAATTTCATTATGTTCTATTGACCATTTCCAAAGTAAATGAAAATCGTTGTATAAATTAATTTTGTAGTTCTTTCTTAAAAAATTGGAATATAAAGCAATATTTGTTTTATTTAGTTTTTCTTTATTTATTTCCCAAAGACGGTCTTTCATTATTTTATTATGTCAAAAAATATTAATATTGAATTTCTAAATACTATGGTAAACTTAATTTCTTATTATTGAAAAGGAGAACTTTTACCCTTGTGATTCGGTCACGTTTTAATCATCTTTTGTTCCTCACTAAAACTAAATATAGTGTACCAATAAAAACAAAACACAATTTATGGAAAACAATTTAAAAAGAATTACCGCTGTTTTAGGTCCAACTAATACTGGCAAAACGCATTTGGCTGTTGAAACGATGATGGAGTATGAAAGTGGAATTATAGGTTTTCCTTTAAGATTATTAGCAAGAGAAATTTTTGACAAATGTGTAAAAAAAATTGGAACTGAAAAAGTAGCGCTTATTACTGGTGAGGAAAAAATAATTCCAAAATCAGCAAAATACTATATTTGTACAGTAGAATCGATGCCCCGAGATATGCATGTGGATTTTGTTGCTATTGACGAAATACAAATGTGTGCCGATCATGAAAGAGGACATATATTTACAGATAGATTGTTAAATGCAAGAGGAGAAAAATTAACAATGTTTCTTGGTTCTCATACTATGAAATCGATAATTGCTGAACTAATTAACAATGTTGAATTTGTTAGTCGAGAGCGATACTCCAAATTAACATATAGTGGTTACAAAAAAATATCACGTTTAAATCCAAAAACTGCATTAATTGCTTTTTCTGTTGACGAAGTGTACGCCCTAGCAGAGCTAGTGAGGAGACAAAAAGGTGGAGCCGCAGTAATAATGGGTTCTTTAAGCCCAAAGACTAGAAATTCTCAAGTAGAGCTCTACCAATCTGGAGACGCAAATTTTCTTGTTGCAACTGATGCGATTGGAATGGGAATTAATATGGACATTGATAATGTAAGTTTTAGTAGTTTAAAAAAATTTGATGGGAAAAAAAATAGAAGTTTGAATCTAAATGAAATATCTCAAATTGCAGGTAGGGCAGGTCGCCATATTAATGATGGAACTTTTGGAGTTACAGGTGAATGCAAGCAGTTATCTTCAGACGAAATTGATAAATTAGAAAAACACACCCTCAACAATATCAATGTGCTTTATTGGAGAAATTCCGATATTAATTTTGATAACTTTGAGAGCTTAATTTCTTCACTTGAAAAAAAGGTTAATAACCAACTTCTAAAAAAGGTCACCGAATGTGATGATGAAAAAGTATTAAAATTTTTAGTAAAAGAAAATGATCTTTTAAAAAAAAATCATTCTAAAGATTTAGTAAAAACACTTTGGGAATGTTGCCAGATACCAGACTTTTCAAAAAAATCCTACGGAAATCACACAGATGTTGTAAAAAAAATTTATGAATTCTTAACTTCTAAAAAAGGAGTAATAACAAATGACTATATGAAAAAACAACTGGAAGGTTTGGACAAATATAATGGAAATATTGATACGCTAGCTAATAGAATATCTAATGTAAGAACATGGTCTTATGTTGCAAATAAAAAAAATTGGGCCAAAAATTCTGATTACTGGATTGAACGTACCAAATATATAGAAGATAAATTGTCTGACAAGCTTCATGAAGAACTTACAAAAAGTTTTATAGACAAAAGGATAAGTGTATTATCAAGAAGTCTAAAACAAGATATCTCATTAGCTACAAAAATTGAAAATGATAATGAGGTTATTATTGATGGGCAATATATTGGTCGTCTTAATGGTATGAAATTAAATTTAGACTTAAAATCAGGTTCATTAAAAACTGATATAAAGTCCTTAAGAAAAGCGGCAAGTCAAGCTATCGTTCCAGAGCTAATGAAAAGAGTAAATCTAATAGTTGCAAGTTTAGATTTTAAAATTAGTGATAATAATAAAGTATATTGGATGGACAATCCTATAGCTTATATTTCGCCTGGAAAAAATTATTTAAACCCAAAATTAGAATTAATTGTTGATGAGGCAATTGATCTAGAATCTAAAGAAAAACTAAAGAATTGCTTAGAAAAAAAATTATATGAACTGATTAATTTAGAATTGTCTGACCTAGTAAACTTAAGTAAAGTAAAATTTGAAAATAATTATACTAGAGCTTTGTGTTATCAATTGTTTGAGAATAATGGAGTAATAAAAAGGGATTCGGTTAATCAAATGATAAAAAATATTTTAAAAGAAGATAGGTTAAATTTAAGAAAAATTGGGGTAAAAATTGGAAGATATCATATATTTCTACCAAAAATGTTAAAGCCAAGTGCTGTTGATCTTAAAGTAAAATTATGGAAATTATTTTTTCCAAAAGAAGAAAAATTTGTTATACCCACCTCTGGATTAAATTTTTTAAAAGATAAACTAAATGAAAATAATAAATTTCTTTTAATCTGTGGATTTGAAAATTTTAATAAATTTTATGTCAGGGTAGATATTTTGGAGAGACTTTTTGTAAAAATTATTGATTGTACTAAAAAAAACATGTTTAAAATTGATTCTAGCATGGTTAATTTGCTTGGTTGTAGTAAGGAAAATTTTTTTAAACTACTTGAGCTCATGCAATATAGAAAAATAAAAAATTTGACCAATAAAGAAGAGATGTTTATTTATAAACCAAAAAAAATGAAATTAAAAAACGAAAAAGTAATCATAAATAATAAAGAAAGTAGCCCTTTTAGTAAACTTTCAGAATTAAGATTTAGATAAATGTTTAATAAATTTTTTAAAAAAAAAACAAAGGAAAATATAGAAAACGATAATACTTTAATTGCCGCATTATTAATACATGCAGCAAGAATTGATGAGGATTATACAAGTGTAGAAAAAGAGATTATTAAAAAGGCACTGATCAATTTATACAAGATAACTTCAGGTGAAGCGGAAGAATTAATAAAAAAAGCTGAGAAAAAAGAACTGGAATCAAACCAAATAGTAGAATTCACAAAAGAAATTAAAAAAGAGGCAATGGAATTTAGACATAAAATTATTGAAATACTTTGGAAAATTGTATATTCAGACCGTACAAATAATATGTATGAATCAAACTTAATAAGAAGAGTTTGTGGCTTATTATATGTTACAGATAAAGATAGCGGTGAAATTAAATTAAGAGTAGAAAATACGAAATAATAAATATGACTTATATTGTTAATGACAAATGTATAAAGTGTAAAGAAATGGACTGTGTAGAAGTTTGTCCTGTAGATTGTTTTTATGAAGGTGAAAATATGCTCGTGATCAAACCTGAGGAATGTATAGATTGTGGAGTGTGTGAACCTGAGTGTCCCGTAGATGCTATCGAGCCTGATACAAATGATAATATGAGTTCTTGGGTTGAGCTCAACACAAAATACAGCGAGTTGTGGCCAAATATTACTAAAATGAGAAAAGAAGATGTTCCTAAAGATCATTTGGAATGGCGAGAAGTAAAAGATAAACTAAAACACTTAAGTGAAAAACCTGGTAAAGGAGATTAAAAATTTAGTATATGCCAAAACAAAAAAAAATAAAAAAAGTGGTAAAAAAAGTGGTAAAAAAAGTAGTAAAAAAAGAAAAAGTAAAAACAAAAATAATAACAAAAATAATAACAAAAAAATTAACTACTCAAGGTAATAATAAATCTGCTGAAGAAAAAATTCAGATTAAAAAAATAAAAAAACAAGCAACTGAAAAAAAACTTTATAACATTAAAGACTATGTTGTGTATCCAAAACACGGCGTGGGTAAAATAGTTGCTGTAGAGAAGGCAAAAATAGGAGAGATTGAAATACAATTTTATAATGTATTGATTGAAAAAGAAAAGCTAACTTTAAGCATTCCATTAAATCAACAATCGCACTTAAGACATATATCAAGCATTAACCAAATTACAAAAGCAATTGCTATTCTAAAAACTAAACCAAGAATTAAAAGAACTATGTGGAGTAGAAGAGCACAAGAATATGATCAAAAAATTAATTCAGGTAAACTTTATGAGTTAGCTGAAGTAGTTAGAGATTTAAATAAAAAAACAGATATTATTGCAGAGCAATCATATAGTGAGAGACAACTTTTTGAAAAAGCATACGAAAGATTACTTTCTGAACTTGAAGTCGTTATAGGTGATAAAGCAAAAATTAAAATGGACAAAGCTCTAAATAGACTTGAGAATCCTATTCAACAAGAAATATCAGCATAAAAAACGCCCTCTTTAAATTTAATTAAAGAGGGCGAAATTCTTTTAAAAAAGATTTAACTTATCTTTTTCTTCTTTTTTTAGCCTTTTTCTTCTTCTTAGCTTTTT
>Ga0114997_10003639_pt1 | contig 12057 bp, 11 predicted proteins | sample ArcticOcean_MG_C_2_FD_87045 | JGI IMG/M metagenome (GOLD analysis project Ga0114997, IMG submission 87045) | Marine microbial communities from western Arctic Ocean - ArcticOcean_MG_CB4_136 | ecosystem: Environmental > Aquatic > Marine > Oceanic | place: Arctic Ocean: Canada Basin | collected... | reverse complement strand
TAAAACCTTTTCTGCTAAATTCGGCACAAAAACATTTGTATCATAAAATTTTTGTTTTCTTTTTGGAAAAAAATCTTTTCTATCATATATTTTTTCACCAAATCTTGACTCTGTTTTATATACTTCTTTAATAATACTTGATTGTTCATTCCAACACGAAACGTGTATTAATTTATCCTCATTCTCATATAAAAAACAACCATCAATTACACACTCCCCATCATAAAATATTTGAAAACCATAAGGTTCATCTATATTTATATACGGTTGTTTATCATAATAATTTTTATGTTCTTGTGATGCCATTGGATAATCACAATATGCTCTAAAACTCATCCAATCCTTATACACAAATTTAGTATTTTTTAATAAATCAATTAACTGTTTTCTATAACTAAATAAAGCCCAACAATCAGCATCATCATCATAACCTGAACCATATCCTTCCCTTCCAAAATCTATATATCCATTATGCCTCATTGCTCCTAATAAATACCCATCTCTTAATATAATGTCCACATCATTTTCTATCATAAAATCGTAAAATTCTTTTCGTTTTTGAAATTGATTTAATAATCTTTCATTTCTTTTTAAAATACTTTTTTTATTCAAACTTAATCTTTTTTGTAATTCTAATTCCCATTTATTTTCATCATTTTGTAAGTAATTATATTTTGATGTTACTTGTGTCATTAATTTAATTAATTTATATTTATTATCATCAGTCGTGGCGTCGTTGAAATTCACAAAAAAAGGATTATAATTTACCAAATCTTGTTCAGAACACCAAGGATGCTCCAATAACATATTTTTATCAAATTTATTTATAAAATATGGCATTCCCTGTTTTGTTTCAAGCAAATAAGCTGTCCATACTCCAAATAAACATTCTTCACAACCCCACATTGATTCATCATTTGTACTTTTAAAACGAGTTTTATGACTCTGAACAAATGAAAACCACTCTGGATAAGCTTCCGCAATGTCTACACAAACACTTTTCTTTAAAGGAATTGGTAAATGCGTATACACACCATGAGTTAATGGTTGTTTTAATTTACAAGCCTGTGAATTTTTATAAACCGGATGTGGAATTATTGGATTAGGATTATATTGTCCATTATAAAGTTTATGTCCACATATACAATCGGCATATATAACGTATGGCTTTCCGTCTTTGGTAAACCATTGACCTTTTTCAATTGGTCTGTTTATAATTATATCATCATCTATTTCTATAAAATACTCACTTAACTCCGGTATTTTGTGGATTGTTGTAAAAATTGGAAAACACGAATAAGTTGGATAATTTTCAGGTTCAAAATACTTTTCTCTTTCAACCGGAACAATTCTATTTTTTTTACAATAATCCTCAGATAATATTTCAAACAAATCTCTTTTATCGTCCAAATATATTATTATTTTATTATACCACGAACAATGTGAAATAATGCCCTTTATACAAAAAATTAATTCTCCATTATATCTTACACGACTAACTTCCTCTTTATTTGATAATATTATTTTATTTGAATAATTTGTTCCTGCCCAAGGAATTAAAAAGTCAACTTCTTTATTGAATGATGACGCATCCGGCAATTTTGTATGTATATCCATATATATTTTATATCACGTAACTATTTAAATATTATTATCCAACATATTATTATGAATAATTGTGTCCCATTTAATAAATGTTATTATATAAATTTAGACCGCGCAGTCGAAAGAAAAAACTACATGGAAAAAACTTTACTTGAGCAAGGAATTCAAGCCGAACGAATTCCCGCCGTCGATGGTAACACAATTCATGAAATCATTCCCAATCCTTATAATTTCCCTGGTATTTTTTGGAATAAATATGCTCTTGGTCTTGTAAGAACATGTAAAAATATTCTAATCAATGCTATAGAAAATGACCATGAAACCATCATGATTCTCGAAGATGATGTCGTTTTTGAAGAGAATTTTAATCAATGTCTTAAAGACTATTGTGAACAATTGCCAGATGATTGGGGTGTTGTTCAATTATCTGTTGGAAGTTTTAAGAGAGAAAATGCCGTCAATTACATAAATCGTAATATCGTTCAAATCGAAGGAACATGTGGAACTTTTGGCATGCTAATTAATAAAAGATTTTATCATTTAATAATTAATGCTATTGAACAAATGCCTTTGCCACTCGACGACATATTTATATGTATTCAACGCCAATTTAAAAAATCATTTGCTTTTTATCCCGGATTACTCAACCCCCTCGACGGCATTCAATCCTCCATTACCGGACAAGAATGTAATTATAGTCAAACATTCGATTATATACATCCTCCTCCTGTAAAAAATGTCATCGAAGAAGGTCGGAGAAATGCCATTTTAAGTAGATGGAATTAATAATCCTATTTTCATTATAATAAAATAATCAACTTTTTTATATTTTATTATACTTAATATATATTAATTTTTATAAAAATACAATCGTTTCAGAAAAATATAAATAACCTGGGTTTTATTTGGCTGGACAGTTACCATGACGAGTATAAGTTAATACATTTGTTGTCAAATCTTTTTTACATTGTAAATCTGTGAATATACCCGTCGTTGTGCTACCTTCCTCACAATCCGTATATGCACCCCGTCCCCCCCAGAACCCCCCCGGATTATTCACACAACTACAATTTACACAACTTGACTTCTCCCAACTATTCCATCTAATATCAATTGGTTGTAATACACCACTAATATCGCTACCCAAAAGTTCACACGTTCCACTCCCGGAACCACCAATTGACCATCTTGCCCCTTCACAACCTGACGTATTTTGACAATGTGTTATACATCCTTTTTCTACATATGACGGGTCTATTATTGGAATCGCGCCATAGCTGGTACTTGACTGTTTTCCATCTAAATATCCCACTCCAAATGACCCATCAGATAATTCACAATCAGATGGGTTTTTTTTATAATATGACCATCTTTTGTCCGGTCCTTCTTGTCCTATGATGACCCCCGATGGTTCTGTTAAAAGAGTACAAGTTCCAACACCCGTATAAGGAGGATTTACCCAAGTAGCTCCAATACAGTTACTCATATCAAAACATTTTTTTGCACACTGTGTTAAATATATAGTTGGCGTCATTGGTTTCTGTGATTTTGTTTCGAGATATCCCGGCTGTACCGAAGAATATTTAGTAAATGTTAGTTTTTTACAACCAGTTGTATTTGTACTTGTTGATACGGGTTTAGGTGTATCAGCTGCTTTTTCCGCCGCTGCTATTGCTTTTTGAGCTGCCGCTGCTGCTATTGCTTTTTGAGCTGCCGCTGCTGCTATTGCTTTTTGAGCTGCCGCTGCTGCTATTGCTTTTTGAGCTGCCGCCGTTGCTTTCTCCGCCGTTGCTTTCTCCACCGCTGCTTTCTCCGCCGTTGCTTTCTCCGCCGCTGCTTTCTCCGCCGTTGCTTTCTCCGCCGTTGCTTTCTCCGCCGTTGCTTTCTCCGCCGTTGCTTTCTCCGCCGCTGCTTTCTCCGCTGCTGCTTTTTGAGATGCGGTTGTCGTGTCTGATGCTGTATGAAGGGTGTCATGTAATTCATTCATAGTTTTATGTAATATTTGTTGTATATGGCTTACTAATGCGGGAACCGAATTAACATTTCCGGATACAATGCTCGGTGGTGTCGTATTATTTGATATTAAGTCTGATACAATTTGTGTCGATTTGTTATTTGAACCACTCGTTGTGGTGTGCTTATTTATAACTAAATCATTGTTTTCTGAATTATTTATAACTTGTTGATTATTTATTGCGCTATTCTGCTGTCCAATTTTTGCTAAAATATCTTGTGTAATCTCATCTTTGAATGATGACTTCGTTGGCACCGAAGTCGTTGAATAACTCCCTGATGGCATTTGTTGTGCTTGATATAACGGCCAAAGAGACTGTGCTTCTTGTCCAATATTCTGTTTTTGTTGTTGTTGTTGCTTAAATACAAAATCATCATTGACTATTCCATTATATTGCCAATACGCAAACAACAAAAACAACATTATTAGTATCGTTAATACTATTTTTTCAATCATATTAATATGTATTAATATATTATTTTTAAAAAAATATATTAGTAATAATTATCTGTAAACTTTATTTACTTTACTTATAAACATGGTAAATGTTTATAAAATGTTAACTCTTTCGTCTTTGAGTTTTTATTACAACTGAATCCACCATGTGCAGGCGACACAGGCGTGTTCCCTGTCCCTGCGGTTTGATAATTTTTACAGTTGGTATAACCCAATCACCCTCGCCATAATCACACCAATACGGCGCACAACACGGAGAGTATGTTGTACTCCACTTATATGGTATCTCATTAAGAAATGATGTTTTATCAATTGGAGTCATTTTAGCCAGTTTGTCCGCCTTATCATGTTCCGATAGTGATTTGAAATTGTCCACTGCTTTTGTCACGGCTGCTGCTTTTGAGCTGTTGCTGCTTTTTGAGCTGTTGCTGCTTTTTGAGCTGTTGCTGCTTTTGGTACAACGGATGGTGTTATCGGCTGACCCTTTTGGATTATACAATATCCTGAAACACCACATATATCATCCGTATTGACACAATCCGCATTTGACAAACATTTATTTTTACCTATTTCATTCTCTTCTCCCTTTATTTTTATATAAGACTCCATGTTTCCTCCACTCGCTCTTTGTGCCGCATAGATTGCCATTGTTTGTGGTGTCATGTCGGTGCTTGTCGCGTCGGTGCTTGTCATGTCGGTGCTTGTCGCGTCGGCACTTTCCGTATATTTTTCGCCCTGTATTTCATTCATTATTTTTTTTTTCATTATTAATGTTGACCGCGTTGGTACCGGTTTATCTGAATTTGCCAAATGAGCTGGGATATACATGGATGATTTATACATTTCTGGTCTAAATGTTCGTTCTATAATTGGAGTACTGATTTGACTACTGGTTGACGCGGCTACCTTTTTTGCAATCAAGTTGTCATTTTTATAAAGTAAATAAAAATATAAATATGTGACAAATACTGCTATTGCTATTAATATATACAAAATCGCTAATCTTACTTCTTTATTCATGTCTTTACAATGTGTTTAGATTAATATCTTGTGTTTAATTCTCTTAATATTTTTATCATCATTTTAAAATGACAACAATTCTTGTTACCGGTGGAACAGGTTTTATTGGCTCGCATACTTGTGTTGAACTTCTAAAACAAAATTATAAAATCATTATCATTGACAGTCTAGTCAATTCGAATGAAACTATTATCTCTAAAATGAAACTTATTTCTAATAAAAGTATTATTTTTTATAAGAGAGACATATCAGAAAACCTTGACGACATTTTTATGCGTCATTCCATTCACGCAGTTATTCATTTTGCTGCACTTAAATCCGTTTCCGATTCTATCAATAGCCCAATTCTTTATTATAAAAATAATATCAACTCCACTCTAAATCTATTAATAACCATGGAAAAATTCAAATGTTTTAATCTCATTTTTTCTTCCTCTGCCACCGTTTATGGCAATCAAATCCCGCCTTTAACCGAATCTACCAATACCGGAACCGGTATTACGAATCCATATGGACAAACCAAATTCATGCTCGAACAAATTCTCAAAGATTTAGCCCATTCAAATCCCAAATTCAACATCGTCGCACTTCGCTATTTTAATCCAATTGGAGCACATCCATCCGGCATCATCGGCGAATCATCATCTTCACCTTCCACCAATCTCATGCCACACGTCCTAAAAGCCACCGCATCAAAAACACCCCTTACCATATTCGGAAACAAATATGATACACCAGACGGCACTTGTATTCGCGATTATATTCACGTTGTTGATGTCGCCGAAGCACATGTCCTCGCACTCAAAAACATGAAACTTCTTTTAACAAATTACTACGTTTTTAATGTCGGACTTGGTAACGGAACATCCGTTTTAGAATTAGTTCGTTCTTTTGAATCCGTCAACAACGTTATAGTTCCGCGAGTATTTGCCAATAAAAGACCCGGTGACCTCCCAATTGTATTTTGCTCTACTAAAAAAATAGAATCCATCATTAACTTTAAACCCAAATATTCCATCAAAGATGCATGTAAACATGCATGGAACTTTCATTGTAAAAAATATCTAATTGATTAAATTTAAACAATTGTTGTGTTATTATTACAATGTCCGCAAACGAATATAAAATTGTCCTTGTCGGTGATACTAATGTTGGTAAATCTTCCATTGCAATTCGTTTTACTCAAAGTCGTTTTATTGAAAACATTGACACAACTGTTGGTGCAGCATTCTTGACAAAAAAAATTCGTTATAATGATGTCGATTACATGCTTAATTTATGGGATACAGCCGGTCAAGAAAAATACAATTCTCTTATCCCTATGTATTATCGTAATGCATGTGCCGCAATTATTGTATATGACATTACTAATGAACATTCGCTTAACAGTGCTGGGCGTTGGCTTAATGAATTATATAGAATTGTACCCGATGTATTTATTTTATTAGTTGGAAATAAATGTGACTTGGAACACAAAGTACTACAAACGAGTATCGATAATTATGTTAATAAATATAATCTAAAACATTTAGAAGTCTCCGCAAAAACAAATCACAACATTAATGAAATGTTTGATTTAATTTTACCAAATATCATTATTAATGATGAGAATGCTCCACTCATCCACCAGATTAAACAACTTACCGACCATGACAATAAGTGTGGTTGTTAAATTTATATATATGTTTGGTTTTATGATATAATTATTGTTCATGAAGGAGACGATGTTCAATATCAACAATGAAATTATGACACACAAAAGTCGTGTATAAGAATTTAAATAATATTTTATATATTAAATTAAATATATGTAACTTAATCTATCATGAATCAATATCAAAATCTACCTGAAGAAATACAACACCGAATTGATGGCATTGTTCAATCTAATATAAAAGAATACCTATATGCCCATATACAAGTTGAGCTTGACCAATACCACAAAAAACGTCTTCGTCAACTAATACATAATTATTACATCAATTGGAAAGAAAAACATGGTTTTTTTATTAGTTATAGAATGATTGAAGAAGACATACTTATGTGGCTTAATCATCCTTTCACTAAAAATATGGATAATCCATTTATGTTCGGTAAAACCACCCAACGGTTTAAAAATGTTATGAGACGCATATTTGCGTCTCGTATTACAAATGAAGTTGGTTATCGAAATGCAATAAAAAATTTAAGAGGGCCTGAAATTGTTAACACAATTTTAGAAGCATTGACGGTTGAAGAATTAGAAAAATTTTATACATATAATATGCGATGGATTGGTGAATATAAACAGAATAATATTATTCAGGTTCCATTAAGAGAACATTCGTACGCGTAATATATTTAAATATAAAGTAATTTATTACAATATCTCTTATGTGTGGAATATTTGCTATTTTTTCAAATAAACTTGTTCATTTAAATTTATTAATCGATGTGTTCACTCATTTAAAACATCGCGGTTCTGACTCATTCGGCATTGATTTTATTCATCCTGACACCAATCTAATTCAATCAATGAAATCCGTCACCCCTTTCGAAGCAATCGACCTCCCATTATCAACAAGTGCTGCAATTTTACATAATCGCTATTCAACCAATAAAAATAAAACCAATCTAGCTTATGAAGTACAACCGGTTCAATACAAAAATAATAATATTTCTTTTAGTCTTGTCCATAATGGACATATTGCTGATGCCAAACAACATATTCGTTATGATAGTTATTCCGAACACAATACCGATACACAAAACATCATCCACTTTTTTCATAATGCCTGTCCCGAAACATTCGAATCCAAAATAATCGAATTTATTAAAACCGTTCATTGTTCATATTCGATGTGTATTTTAATTAATGAAACAATATATGCGTTTAGAGATTCTTATGGATACAAACCATTGCTTCTTGGAAAAATAAATGATAATTATTGTTTTTCATCCGAAAATAATATTCCGCATTTCTCTCCAATTCGTGATGTAAAGCCTGGAGAAATAATCAAACTCAACTCATCCGGGCTTAAAACCATTTCACATACACCGAACCCAATCGAATTAAAATGTATGTTCGAATTTATCTATTTTATGAACGAACATTCACAATTCAATAGACATAATGTATACAGTATACGCACCAATCTAGGAAAACAATTGGCAATGTCCGAAACTATTAATTTCGATAAGAAAGAAACCATTGTCGTTGGTAGTCCTAATACAGCCATTCCTATGGGCAATGGTTTTGCCAATTACCTTAATTTACCATATGAGCAGGTCTTCAAAAAAAAACCAGATTGTGGGAGAACATTCATATTAAAAACACAAGAAGAAAGACTGAAACAACTTTTAAAATTCGATTTTAACAAAGAGAGAATTAAAAATAAAAAGATTATTTTAGTGGACGACAGCGTTGTTCGAGGTAATACACTTCGCTCTATTTCAGCACTATTCTTTGAATTTGGATGTAAAGAATTACATGTGCGAATATGTAGCCCGGAATTAAAATTCCCATGTTTTTATGGCATTGATATACCAACAAAAAAAGAATTAGTCATGAATAAATTTTCTATTTCTCAACTGGAAGAAAAACTCGGCATTAATTCAATCCGATATTTGTCCGCTAACGAATTAATGAAAACATTTAATGATGATTCCGATTTTTGTCTCGCATGTTTCGATGGAAATTATAATAAAAAACTAGAATGGTAATATATGAATATTATTATTAATAATAAAGCCGATGTATATAATTCTTTACCAATCGACATTCAAAGTAAAATAGATAATATTATTCGCCTCAACACAACGGTATATTTCATCCATCATGTTGGACCACTTATACAAAAAAAACGATTTCAATGTCATGCGATTCTATGTCATGCGATTCTATGTCATACAATTCTATCACATGATTCTATTCATATATTTTCTTGATATCATTAATATTTAATTTACATTCGGGTCCAATTTTCTTTAATGTTGTCATCACATCCTTTTCTGAATACTCCGCGTTTAAACATCGTATCAATTCCAACCAAATATCTTTTAAATCTTCGTCGTTTTTCCAATTTGGATAAGCCGTTTCCCATAACGCTTGAAACTTATTATTAATACCTTCTCCTGCTTTATTCATTACCTTTTTACCATCCTCCTCGGTCCATCCAGAAAACTCGTCATTTATCATCCACTTTTTTCTTTTTTCATCGGTTAAATGAATCGGTCTTTCTGTTATCGGAATGGGTATTAAATTCTTTATCAACACGTTTGATATTCCCGATGATATCCCATTTTTCTTATGTTCCAATAAATCTTCAATCGTTAACGTCATCTGCGTTATAAAATTTTGAATTGTCATAGCATCCTTACATTTATCATCCAAAAACACCTGAATATTAATATTATTCGTGTTATTTACTGTATTATTTACCATGTTCATATTATTGACTGTATTCGAATTATTGACGGTGTTATTTGAAGCCATCTTCGGAATCAAATCCTTTATTATACCCAGCAAATCACTCTTCGACAATTGCTCCAATTCATTTTCATTATCATCCACATTTTCATCTTCCACAACCTCATTTTCCAATTTTTTTATATTTCTTTTATGTTTATGCGTCTTAAAATGCTTTTGAAAGTTACCGCGTTTATTCGTTTTATAATTACACACTTCACAACACAACTCTTTAAATACCAATATATCACCATTCATCAATTTTGTTGCTCTCAATACATGCTTTACCGAAATCATGTGTTTGTCATAATTACATCGCCGCTTTGTTTTATAATTACAAATCTCACATGAAAAATCTCCCATATATATTAATATATTAACATATTTTTATTTAAATAATTTTTTTGAATTCAAAAAGCAAATGAATTAATTTATAAATACAAAAAACCGATGTTTATGGTGTTGCTACTTTTGTGCTACTTTTGTGCTACTTTTTTTTTTACAGTCTCGGCGATTTCCGGAAAAACGCGAATTTTGTCTAAGGCGTCAGTAACAGCCCTCTTTCATTTTCAAATCTCAGTCTGGCTACTTTTTGCTACTTTTTGCTACTTTTTGTGCTACTTTTTTTTTTGTCAGTCTCAGCGTTTTTCCGGAAAAATGCGTTTTTTGTCTAAGGCATCAGTAACAGCCTCTTTCAAAAACCGAAATCGTCAGTGTGGCTACTTTTTTTGGGCGATTATTGACCGGTCTTAGGTGAAAAAGTGGGTAACGGGCGGACTTTTTTCAGCACTACATAAAATCCCCTACATGAAATTTATTTAGAAAAAATCACATCCCTTGATAATGTAGTGGTTCTCTCTTTTCATTTTTTTTCCAAAAGTATTTTGGGCATATCAAGAAAAAAAACTTCTTTTTCACTAAAAAATTTTGGGTCTTGAAAAATAAAAAAAAGGCGACCCCCCTGTCAATTGCTCTTATAAAAATCTGATAAATTGTGTATTTTAACATATAATTAGCTAAGGAAAAAAACTACAATAAATGGAGAACTCAAAATATCCTAGTATAAACAATCAATTTATTACATATTTTTATCTCGTAAAAATATATAATGAACACTGAAACACTTATGTCTTTCTTATTGGGAGGTGGTATATCCGCCATGACAACGCATTTCTTAAATAACAAAATTCATAGCCCGCCACAAAGCTATGTATCATTAATTGCGAGTGTTCCACTGGGATTAATTGCGTTATTCTTTTTAAACAACACAAACGATAATATCAAGGGGTATTTAAGCAGTTATGCTTACGTCTCCTTTATTTTATTTTTAACGGTTTACTTCATGTTTATTATTTATAACATTAATCCAAAGATCAATATTAAAATACTGACAATTATTGCATTGCTATTCTGGATTATGGCTGGGACTTTTTTAATTTGGAGTTATACCGCTTGAAGGACGTTTATGTACTTTTACTGAGAATGACCAATCTAAACCATTTAAATTAACCACGTCACCATCATCATCATATAATCGCATCTCAAAATTTTGAAGACTGGTGGTTTCATTATACATTCTTTTATTATTATTTAAAACATCATTAAAATACACAATATAATCGTTGGATTTATATAATGCGTTATAATTCATGATGGGTAACACGGCCAAAATATCACTGTAATTAACTTGCGTTGGATTGAATGGCGTAATTTTCGTTGAGGCATTTTGTATATTCTTTAAATCTTTGGCAATAATTGAATTTATGCTACCCCGCGAAACATTTGCTTGAGGATTTGATAATTTTACTAACAAGTTCTTGTGGTCTATACCATTAATCGACGCATTTATCGTGGCACTACAACAATCAAAAACTTTATTTTCAATATAATATTTATTTGATTGGTCAGATAAATGATTTTGAGCATTGTAATTTTCATTGGCAAGTAATAATGGATTTGCTAATCGGTTATAGTCATTTAAATAAATATAAAGATGTTTTGTTGTGTTCAAATCAAAACATGTATCTGCCGATTTAATATTTTCCACAACTTCCGTATTCTTGTTTTTGCTTAATAATATTTTACAAACACCAGACGAATCCATTTCTGGTTTAAAACCCAGAATGCGCCCCAAATTACATTTATCATTTTTTGATTGAAAGATATGTCAGATTTATCATAAAAAATTATTTCTTTACTCGCATACAGACTATAGCTAATGTCAATTTTTCGGGAGTCCTCCTTAAGTATAAACTGTATATTCTCCTCATAAAGACTAGTAGAAGAGATGTCATAATTTATTTTGATCAATGTTTTCGATATATCATATGTTCCGTTCGGAATTTCAATATATGTGGCGCTAAGGTCGGTTATATTGTCCCGAATTTTAAAAACATTATTTTTTTTTACAATGTTATCAAATATGTACCATGACGCAGGTATTGTGACTGAGACTAACTCCATCGATTCAATGTCTTTTTCCGGGTGTGCGAATTTATAAACATAATTTGTAGTT
>Ga0114997_10003638_pt1 | contig 12058 bp, 10 predicted proteins | sample ArcticOcean_MG_C_2_FD_87045 | JGI IMG/M metagenome (GOLD analysis project Ga0114997, IMG submission 87045) | Marine microbial communities from western Arctic Ocean - ArcticOcean_MG_CB4_136 | ecosystem: Environmental > Aquatic > Marine > Oceanic | place: Arctic Ocean: Canada Basin | collected... | reverse complement strand
TTAAGGTAAATGCAAAAAAAAAAGCAAATATAAATCGAGCAAGCCTTAAATGGGAAAAACATTTTAATAACACTGAGGGGAAATAAAAATGACAATAAACTTTAAAACACCAGAGATAAAGGAACTACAACCACGATTATTGGTTATGGGAGTAGGTGGAGCAGGTGGAAATGCTATTAATGAAATGATAGATAATGGATTACATGGAGTAGAATTTGTTGCTGTTAATACAGATGCACAAGATCTTAAATTAAATAAAGCAAAAGCTAAAATACAAATTGGACTAAATTTAACAAAAGGTTTGGGTGCTGGTGCAAAACTTGATATTGGTCAAGCAGCAGCAGATGAATCTTTGAATGAAATTATTAATACTTTACAAGGTGCAAATATGGTTTTTATTGCTGCAGGCATGGGTGGTGGAACTGGAACAGGTGCCGCACATGTTATTGCCAGAGCTGCTAAGGAATTAAATATTTTAACAGTAGGTGTTGTTACACTTCCTTTTTTATATGAAGGTCCCTCAAGAATGAGAAGAGCTCAACAAGGTCTTGAAGAATTAAGAAAACATGTGGATACGATTATTGTTATTCCAAATCAAAATTTATTTAAAATCGCGAATGAACAAACTACTTTTAGAGAATCATTTAATCTTTCAAATAATGTTTTGATGCATGGTGTACAAAGTGTAACAGACCTAATGGTTAGACCTGGCATAATAAATCTAGATTTTGCTGATGTTGAAACAGTTATGGCTTCAATGGGTAAAGCAATGATGGGAACAGGTGAAGCTGAGGGTGAAGGAAGAGCAATGAAAGCTACAGATATGGCAATTAGCAATCCTTTAATTGATGACTATACCCTAAAAGGTGCAAAAGGATTATTGGTTAATATAACTGGTGGTGATGATCTTAAACTTTTTGAAGTTGATGAAGTTGTTAATAAAATAAGATCAGAAGTAGATGCTGAGGCAGAAGTTATAATTGGTGCAATAACAGATCCTTCTCTTGATGGTAAAATAAGAGTTTCAATTGTTGCAACAGCCCTTGATGGTCAACAACCTGAAGGTAAATCTGTAATCAATATGGTTCACAGAATACAGAATAGAAATCCAGGTTATTCTGATTTTTCAAATGCAGGTTCAGCACAATCATTTAATTTTTCACCAACAATGTCTAGTGCAGTAACACATGGTGCAAATGCATTAAAGTTAGAAAATGAAGTTATTTCAGAGCCTGAAATAAACACTGACAAATCTCAAATGATTAATGAACAGTCTATGAGCACTCAAGAAACAGAAACAGAAAGTATCATTGAAAATAATCAAATAAATGATGATGAGCAATCTTTTACAAAGGAAGCTCTAAATAATATAGGTGAAACTGAAGAAACTAGCTCAACGGAAACAGGGCAGACCTTAAACGGATTAGAAAACTTTGGTGTAGAGGAAGAAATGGCACCAGATTTGTTTAGTGATGATAATGAAAGTGCTGAACCTCAAGATCTATTATTAACAGAAATTAATGAAGCTGGTTCTGGGGAAGACGATTTAGAAATTCCAGCATTTTTAAGAAGACAAAAAAATTAATGCTTTTTAAAGATAAAAATGAAAGTCACTATGAAACCGGATGGGAAAAAACATTATCCGGTATTGTTAAGTGAAGTAATTAACATTATTTCACCTCAATATGGGGGCACATTTATTGACTGCACTTTTGGTCAAGGTGGATATACAAAAAAGATTTTAGAATTTTCAGGTACAAAAGTAATAGGCTTAGATAGAGATTCAGAAAGCTTAAGAAATGCTAAAGAAACTCAAAATAAATTCGAAGATAGATTTCTATTTAAAAATATAAAATTTAGCCAGCTTAGTAATCTAAAACTAAAGAATGAGAATATAAAAGGAGTAATTTTTGATTTAGGATATTCTTATACTCAAATAAAAGATTTTAAAAAAGGTCTTTCATTTGACTTTGTTGGAGATCTAAATATGAAAATGGGTATTAATGAATTTTCAGCAAAAGAAGCAATTAATTTTTTAGAAGAAAATGAGCTTGAAAAAATATTTAAATATTTTGGTGAAGAAAAAGAAAGTAAAAGAATTGCACACAACATTGTAGAGGATAGAAAATCTCGAGAGATAACAACAGAAGAATTAGTAAGAATTATAAAGTCCTCAAAAAGAAAAAAAAATTATAAAACGCACAGTGCAACAAAAATTTTTCAAGCATTAAGAATATTTGTAAATAAAGAAATTAGTGAACTAATATATGGACTTATAAATGCAGCAAAAATTGTTAAGAAAGATGGAATAATTGCTGTAGTAACATTTCATTCACTCGAAGATAAAATTGTGAAATATTTCTTTAAAAGTTTGTCAGAAAATAAAAGTGTATCAAGATATATGCCAAAAGGTGATCAAAAAGTAAATCTATTAAAATTAAAAAATAAAAAACCAATAACACCATCCGAAAAAGAAATTAATGAAAATCCACCATCTAGATCAGCTAAATTAAGATATGCACAAAAAATAGAGGATTTTTATGACTTTGAGACTGATATTTTAAAGAAGTTTAATAACTTAATTGAAATAGAAAATTTTTCAAAAAAGTTATGAAAAAAATAACATTAATATTTATCTTAATATTAGTATTAGGAACATCGTTAGTAAAAAATTCTACAAAAAAAATAGAAGATAAAATTTTTACAATAAATGATAATATTGGATCGTTGAAAGTAGAATTAGGAGAGGTGATGTTAGAGAGTGATTATCTGAGCTCACCAGAAAAACTACTTCAATATAAAGCACAATATTTTGAAAAAGATTTAATAAAAATTAATATTATACAAATAAAAAAAATATCTAAAAAAAAAAACAATTTTATAGAAGTAACTGATTTTATAGAAAAGATTAAGGTGAATGAATAAAAAAATTAATAAAAATATAATTCTAGAGGAATATGAAAATTCATTTTCATATGAAAAAAATAAATCAAATTTAAATATCCAGTTTAATAGAATAGCATTTATTTTCTTCGTATTTTTGGTAATTTCAATAATTTATTCAGTACAACTCTTGCATCTTGGATCATTAAAATCTGACACAAAAGAAATAAAAAAATTAATTAATAAAAAAAATTATAGAGCAGATATAATTGATAGAAACGGAAATTATTTAGTTAAAACAGTCAGTTCTATTAATGTTGGAATTAAACCAAAAGCAGTAATTGACAAAAAACATTTATTATTAATGTTAAATTATATCTATGAAAATAAGAATATTTCTAGAATCAAGGAACAATTAAATAAAGGTAAATTTTTTTATTTAGAAAAAAACATTAGTTCAAAAAGATATGAAGAACTCATGCTACTAGGAGATAAATCAATATTATCTGAGGAAAGCCTAATAAGATTATATCCTCAAGATAATTTATTTAGTCATATTATAGGTCAAATAGATGATGGTAATAATGGAATTTCAGGAATAGAAAAATCTTTTGATGCAAAATTAAAAAAAATAAAAAAACCACTCAAATTAACACTAGACATAGACATTCAATTTTTAGTGAGAGAAGAATTGATAAAATTTCAAAAAATATTTAGGAATATAGGAAGTGCTGCTATTTTAATGAATGTAAATAGTGGTGAATTACTTTCAATGGTTTCATTACCAGATTTCAATTTAAATAAGAGAGAAACAATTAAAGATGTAAATTATATTAACAGAACAACAAAAGGTGTTTATGAATTAGGTTCAGTTTTTAAAACATTTACTGTTGCAGCTGGTTTTCATGAAGGTCTTATTGAACCTGGATCAGAATATTTAAACCTAGAGAAACAAATTGAATGTGATGGATTCAAAATAAGAGAATATAGTGATAAAACTCCAACAGACCTTACAGTTGAGCAAATTTTAATTAGATCGGGAAATATAGGATCAGTTAGAATAGGGCAAAAAATAGGAGAAAAAAAATTTAAGTCTTTTTTAAAAAAAATTGGAGTATTGAAGAAAATTAGTTTTGATATAGAGGAAGTAGGAAGTCCAATCCCAATTAATTGGGGAAAATGTAAGTTGGCAACTGCTTCTTATGGGCATGGAATAACAACGACTCTTTTGCAATTAGCTAAAGGTTATTCAATAATTACTAATGGGGGATTTAATATTAAGCCAACACTTATTAAGAAAGAAAAAAATAAAGATCAACCCAGCAATAGAATATTAAAAAAGGGTGTGTCAAAAAAAATAAATAAAATATTAAGAAAAATTGTGACAAATGAAGAAGGAACAGCGGAGTTAGCAAATGTAAGCGGATATGATGTTGGAGGCAAGACAGGAACTGCTCAAAAATCTAAAGACGGAAAATATTCAAAAGCTAAAATTAATACTTTTGCAGCAGTATTTCCATCAACAAAACCAAAATATGTACTAGTAGTTATGCTTGATGAACCAAAGACAAATAGTGAATATATTTATTATTATAGAGATGGAAAACAGCCCATAAAAGGTACACCACGTAATACAGCAGGATGGACATCAGTTGAAGTAGCAGGAAAAATCATAGAAAAAATTGGGCCTATTTTAGCCACAAAATATATAGAAAATTAAATAATTCATGTTTATTGGCAACTATTTTAATAAAATAAAACTAGAGCATAAAAGACATTATTTTTCAGGCCTAAGTTTTAATAGCTCTACATGCAAGAAGGATTATATTTTTTTTGCAATTAAGGGGACAAAGATAGATGGAAATAAATTTATTGATCAAGCCATCATAAATGGAGCCAAAACAATTATTTCAAATCAAAAATTTGAGGGAATCAAAAAAGATATACTTTACATAGAATCTACAAATGTAAGAAAGTTATTATCTGTAATAGCTTATAAAATTTTCAAAAATAAACCTAAAAATTTAATTGCTGTAACAGGAACAAATGGAAAATCATCTATTGCTAATTTTTATTATCAAATATTAAGATTAAATAAAAAGAAAGTAGCTTCAATTGGAACATTAGGTGTTCAGACAAATTATTACAAAAAAAAAATCTCAAATACAACATTAAATTCAATTGAATTAGGTTACTGCCTGGAGCAACTCAACAAAGAAAATATTAATAATGTAATATTAGAGGCATCCAGTCATGGCCTTAAACAGCATAGACTAGATGGATTAGAATTTAATATAGGGATTTTTACAAATTTATCCCATGATCACTTAGATTATCATAAAACATTTAATGATTATTTTAAATCAAAATTATATTTATTTGAAAAATTATTAAAAAAAAATTCAACTATAATTACTGATATCGAGATTCCAGAATATGAAAAAATTAAAAATATAGCTAAAAAAAAAAATTTCAATATTAAAACAATATCTAATAACAAGAGTAATATAAACATAATTTCACATAAATATTTTGAAGGTAAACAATTAATTGAAATTAAATATAAAAACAAAATTTACCAATTTAAAACAAACTTAGTAGGAAAGATTCAAATAAAAAATATTTTGATGTCTATGCTTGCGGCAGAAAAAAGTGGATTAAATTTTAAACAAATAACTAGTGTAATTAATAAAATAAAATCAGTCAGTGGAAGATTGGAGAAAATTGGAAATATAAAAAATAAATCTAAAGTTATATTGGATTATGCACACACACCAGATGCCTTAAAAACATCTTTACAAAATTTAAAAGAACAATTTAAAGACAAAAAGATTTCAATTGTTTTTGGGTGTGGTGGAAACAGAGATCAATCAAAGAGACCAATGATGGGCAAAATTGCAAACTATTATTGTGATAGAGTATATTTAACTGATGATAATCCTAGGACAGAAAATCCCAAAAAAATAAGGTTAGCAATCAAAGAGAAGATTAGTAAATCTAAGATTATTGAGATTCCAAATAGAGCAACAATAATTAAAAAAGCTATATTAGAACTAAAAACTGGAAATATTTTGATTGTAGCAGGTAAGGGGCATGAGAATACTCAAGATTATGGAAAAAATAAAAAACTATTCTCTGATAAAAAAGAAATATTAAAAAACATTAAAATAAAAAACAAAGATTTATCTAATGATATTAAATTAAATATTTTAAATGAAATTAATGAATCAAATAATATTTCCTTAAAAACAAAAATTAATAATGCTTCAATTAATTCAAAAGAAATAAAAAAAAATGATATATTTTTTGCAATTAAAGGAAAAAATAAAGATGGTAATTTATTTATAAAAGAAGCCTTTAAAAAAGGTGCTTCATTAGTAGTAACAGATAATTCAAAAAAAAGATCTAAACAAATTAAAGTAAAAAATACTTTAAAATTTTTAACCAAGGTTTCTTCAGTATTAAGAGAAAATACAGACAGCAAGATTGTAGCTATTACTGGAAGTTGTGGAAAAACTTCATTAAAAGAATTATTGGGAAAAACTCTTAAGAAGTTTAACAAAGTAACCTATTCCCCAAAATCATTTAATAATAAGTTTGGTGTTCCTTTAAGTTTATTTAATTTAAAACAAGATGATAAATTTGGTATTTTTGAAATTGGAATGGATAAAAGTGGAGAAATAGATCATTTATCAAAAATTATTCGACCTGATGTGGGTGTTATTACAAATATTTCATATGCTCATGCTAAAAACTTTAAAAATATTAAACAAATTGCGTTAGCAAAATCTGAAATTATTCATAATATAAAAAATGGTGGTAGTCTGGTTTTAAATGCTGATGATGAATTTTATAATTTTCACAAAAACATAGCACAAAAAAAAAATATTAAAGTATATTCTTTCAGTATAAAAAAAAGAACTTCTGAAATTAATTTAGATTTTATTAAAAAAGAAGGATTAAAATACAAAGCTTCTATAAATATAAATAATAAAAAAAAATTTTTTTATATCAATTCAAATTTTGACAATTATATAAAAAATTTATTAGCAGCAATATCAATTATATCAATTTTTAAAAATATTTTAAATTTAAATAGCAATATCTTTTTTAACCACAAAATTCCAACTGGCCGGGGTGATATCTCAAAGATAAAAGTATTTAATAAATACTTTTATCTTATAGATGAAAGCTATAATTCAAACCCACTCTCATTGAGTTCTGCACTAAAAAATTTTGACTTGATGAAAATTGATGGTTCAAAAAAACATGTACTGCTAGGAGACATGCTAGAATTAGGCATACATTCCAAAAAATTACACAAAGTTATTAGTCAAAATATAAACAAAACATCTATTGATACCGTTAATGTTATTGGAAAATATATGCAAGATATTTACAAAAATATCAATAATCGTAAAAAAGGTTTAATTCTTAAAAAAAATTCACAAATAATTGATTTGATTAAGAACAATATAAATAATAATGATTATTTAATGATTAAAGGCTCAAATTCTACAGGACTCAACAAACTAACAAAAAACTTAAAAGCAGGAAAAATCAATGCTTTATAGCCTAATTTTAGATTTAATGGATCAATACACATTTTTAAATGTTTTTAAGTATCTTACGGTTAGAACAGGTTTAGCCATGTTTACATCTATGGGGGTAGTTTTATTGATAGGCACTCCATTTATTAATTTTTTTGCTGCACGCAAAATATTGAATCCAATAAGGAAAGATGGACCGATAGATCACATTATAAAAAAGATAGGCACTCCTACTATGGGGGGAGTTTTAATACTGCTAGGTTTATTTTGTGGAATTTTATTATGGGGAGATTTGTCAAATAGTTATATTTGGTTCTTACTTTTTATAGCCACTTCATTTGGCTTACTTGGGGCGTATGATGATTATAAAAAAATTAAATTTAATAATTCATTTGGTGTTTCATTCAGATTTAAAATTATTGTGCAAATTTTAATAGCAGTGATAGGTATATTAATATTACAACATTTTTCACAAAATGAAGAATTAACCAAATTATATTTTCCTTTTTTTAAAGATTTAATAATAAATCTTGGGTGGTTTTTTATACCATTTTCAGTATTTATAATTGTAGGATCATCAAATGCTGTGAATTTAACAGATGGGCTAGATGGTCTAGCAACTGTTCCAGTCATATTAGTTGCAGGATGTTTTGCTTTTATTAGCTATGTAACAGGAAATATAGTTTTCTCTGAATATTTACAAATACCATACATTGAGGGAATGGGCGAAGCTTCTGTTTTTTGTGGATCAATCATTGGAGCTTGTTTAGGTTTTTTATGGTTTAATGCCCCGCCAGCAAAAATATTTATGGGTGACACAGGATCTCTAGCACTTGGTGGATCTCTTGGAGCTATTGGAATAATTACAAAACATGAAATTGTTTTAGCAATAACTGGAGGCTTATTTGTACTGGAAGCAGTATCTGTTATTGTCCAAGTAGTATCATTTAAGTTAACAGGAAAAAGAGTCTTTAGAATGGCACCTATACATCACCATTTTGAGAAAAAAGGATGGCCAGAATCAACGGTAGTTATTCGATTTTGGATTATATCAATAATTCTGGCGATGATAGGATTAGCGACATTAAAATTAAGATAATGTTAAATAATAAAAACATCTTTTCAAAAAAAAAGATTTTAATTTATGGACTTGGTAAAAGTGGCACATCAGCTTTTAAATTTTTAAAAAAAAAAAATGAAATTTATTTATATGATGACAAAAAAATTTATAACCAAAATAAAGAAATTAAAAAAAAATTAATAAGTTATAAAGAAATAATAAAAAAAAAAATTGATTAAATAATAATAAGTCCTGGAATTAATATTAATAAATGTAAGCTTAGTAATTTTTTAAAAAAAAATTTAAATAAAATTAATACTGATTTAGATATTTTTTTTAGTATATATGATAAAAATAAGAACATAACTATTACAGGGACAAATGGAAAATCAACAACTGCTAAGATTGTGTATGAAGTTTTAAGACAACAAAAATTAGATGTTCGTTTGGTGGGAAATATAGGAAATCCTATATTATTGGAGAAAAATATAACAAATAAGACTATTTTTGTAATCGAGGCTTCCTCATATCAATTGGATTATAGTAAAATCTTTAGTTCTAATATTTCAGCCATATTAAATATTTCACCTGACCATTTAGAGAGGCATAAAACTTTAAAAAATTATATTAGAGCAAAATTCAAACTTATAAAAAGACAAACAAAAAATGATTATGCAATTTTAAATACAAAAAATTTTTATATAAAACAACAAACAATAATACAGAATTTTTTACCTAAAATAGTTAAAGTTAATAAAGAAATTAATCCACTGGTCTTAAAAAGAATAAATAATATGTATTTTATGACAGAAGGTAATAAAGAAAATTTATCATTTGTTATTGAAATAGCAAAAATATTTAAAATTAAAAAAAAAAACTTATTTAAAGTATTGAATAATTTTAATGGTTTAAAATATAGACAACAAATAATTTTTAAATCTAAAAGTTTGACAATTATTAATGATTCTAAAGCTACCAGCTTTTCATCATCAGTGAGCATTTTAAAATCAATGTCCAATGTTTCTTGGATAATAGGAGGATTAGCCAAAAAACAAGATAAGTTTTTATTATCTAAAAATGATAGCAAAAATCTTAAAGCATATATTTTTGGAAAAAATAAGGATCATTTTATAAAAGAGTTAAAAAATAAAATGAAATACGAATCTTTTATAAATTTAAAACATTTAATTAAAAAAGTTTTTTTAGATATAAAAATTGATAAAAATCAGAATCCCAAAACAATTCTTTTTAGTCCAGCTGCTGCATCATTTGATAGTTTTAAGAATTTTGAAGAAAGAGGACAATATTTTAATAATCTTATTAAAAAGTTTAACAATGTTAAATGATAATTTAATTTATAGATTTTACTATGATTGGTGGAAAAACATTGATAAAGTAATTTTCTTATTAATGGTCCTTTTATTTAGTTTGGGATTATTTTTTTCACTAGCATCAACTTCTTTAATTGTGTCTGATCAATTAGAAACTAATAATTATTTTTTCTTTTTTAAACATCTAATATATGTTTTTATAGGAATAATTATTTTAATTTTTTTTTCATCTTTAAGTAAAAAAAATCTTTTTAAGTTTTCTGTTTTTTTATTTTTTGTATCTTTATTTTTTTTATTTTTAGTACCAATAATTGGCACTGAAGTTAAGGGTGCAAAACGATGGCTTGATTTAATATTTTTACCAAGATTTCAACCCATAGAACTTGTTAAACCTTTTACAATAATTTTGCTTGCTACTATTTTAAGTAGTGAAAAAAATACTCATATTTATTATAAATATTTTGTTAGTTTCATTGCGATAATTCCAACCTCTTTCTTGCTGATGATGCAGCCAGATATTGGACAAACATTATTAATTTTTCTCTCCTGGATAACTTTAGTTTTTATTTCAGGAATAAGCCTTATGATATTTCTTGCCTTTTTTGGAATTTCAATAATATCACTAGTTTATATGGTCTTCAATATTTCTAAATTTGAGTACATAAGAGGTAGAATTATCTCTTTTTTCAACCCAGCTAATGGAACTCACAATGCTCAAGTAACAAAATCTGTTGATGGAATATCAAGTGGTGGTTTTTTTGGGAAAGGCATTGGTGAAGGAACTCTAAAATATAAAGGATCAGAAACGCATACAGATTTCATAATTTCTGTAATATCGGAAGAATTTGGTGTTGTTATCATTATCCTAATATTGGTAATGTTTTTATTTTTTATCTACAGCGTATTTAAAAAAGTATATTTAGAAAAAAACGAAAAAATAAAACTAGTTCTGGTAGGATCAATTACCCTTATTGTGGCCCAAGCCTTAATTCACATAGGTGTTAATATTAGATTATTCCCAACTACTGGCATGACATTGCCATTTTTAAGTTATGGTGGCTCTTCAATTATAGGTGTGTCCATTCTTTCTGGTATAATTTTAAATTTAACTAAGAGAAAAGTTAATTAATATGAAAAAAAATATTTTAATTAGTACAGGAGGATCTGGGGGGCACGTTATACCTGCAACTATACTTTGTGAGCACTTAAAAGATGAATTTAATATTTTTATAACTACTGATATCAGAGGAATTCAATTTTTAGATAAAAATAAATATAATATAAAAATTATTAATGCACCTAAAGTGTCAAAAAATATTTTGCTATTACCGATTAAGATTTTTTTATTGTTTAGTTTAACTTTTAAATCTTTCTTTTTTTTAAAAAAAAAAAAGATCGATATATTAATCTCAACAGGTGGGTATATGTCTTTGCCCTTATGCATTGCATCTAAAATATTCAATATAAAGTTATTTTTATTTGAACCAAATATGGTTTTAGGAAGATCAAATAAAATTTTTATTAAATCATGTATAAAAATATTTTGTTATTCAAATATGATTAAAAATTTTCCAGAAAATTTAAAAAATAAGATTTCTATAATTCCAGCATTGTTAAGAAAGGAATTTTATTCAATTAAAATGACTGAAGATAAGGATAAAGATAAGAATATCAACCTATTAATAATAGGTGGAAGTCAAGGTGCAAAACTATTTGACACTATAATTAATGAGTCAATAATAAAACTTTCTAAAAAATACAGGATAAAAATTTTTCAACAGACTAGTTTTAAAAAATATAAATATTTAAAAAACTTTTATTTAAAAAATAATATTGAAAATGAATTATTTGATTTTAGTGGAGATCTCTCTAAATTTATGAGCAAATCAAATATATGCATAACAAGAGCTGGTGCATCAACGTTAGCAGAGTTAATCTATCTAAATATACCTCATATCGCTGTACCTTTACCTACGGCAAAAGATAATCATCAATTTGAAAATGCACTCTTCTATCAACAACATGGTTGTAATTGGATTATGAACGAAGATGAAATTAACATTATTAATTTAACAGATAAATTAGTTAATATTATTGAAAATAAAGAAGGATATTTAGATAAAAAAAAGAATATGAAAAATTTTAACTATCAAAATACATGGAATGGTATAAATCAAAAAATTATAACTACTATTAATGAAAATTGAATTAGCAAAAACTGAAGTTGTACATTT
>Ga0114997_10003635_pt1 | contig 12062 bp, 10 predicted proteins | sample ArcticOcean_MG_C_2_FD_87045 | JGI IMG/M metagenome (GOLD analysis project Ga0114997, IMG submission 87045) | Marine microbial communities from western Arctic Ocean - ArcticOcean_MG_CB4_136 | ecosystem: Environmental > Aquatic > Marine > Oceanic | place: Arctic Ocean: Canada Basin | collected... | reverse complement strand
AGAGCCTATCGTAGAAGAACCATGGCATGCTATTAGAACCTTCAGAGAAACTGCTATAGATATATTAGTAATTAATGATTGGATGTTAATTAAAAAAGCAACAGGTGATGGCTGGAATTAATGCTTAGTAAAGAAAAAATAGATAATTTATTAAATATTCTTAATCTAAATAATAGCTATGACATTGATAGCAAGAATATTATTGAATTATTAACCGCAGTAAAAAATGAAGATGATAGTACATTACTAAAAACTTTATTTAAAATAAAGTATAATGAATATCCCGATACATCTTTATTTGAAAGTGCACTTACAATAATTAAACACGAGCCAGAACTTGAACACGATATATTAGATTCATTCAGTGATAACCAAGTTAAAGCTAAAACAAAACTAGTGAATGGCTTAGATAAACTTAATCTTTTAAATAAAGATACTGAAGTTGTTATTTGGGGTTGTTGGTATGGTAGTGTTCTTATTCCATTATTACATGATAAAGTAAAAAAGATTACTGCTATTGATGTTGATGACCATGCTATTGAGATTGGAAAAAATAGATTATTTAAAGAGTATGATAATGTTGAGTGGATATCTGAGAATATATTCGGAGAATATAAAAATTTTTATAGTCATACAGATATTTTTATTAATACATCGTGCGAACATATGTTACCTATGAAATGGTGGGGTCCAGAAGGACCTAGAAGTAAGCATAATTGGTTTAAGGAATGGGATGGAGAAGTACACGAATGGCCAGTTTATAAACATGCTTGGTGGAAACAAGTCAAGCCATCTGCACACTTTGCTTTTACATCAAATAACATGTTTGATATTGAAGGCCATATTAATTGTGTAAAATCTGTAACTGAATTTAAACATCAATTACCAGAAGGTGCAAAAGTATTGGAAGAGCATAATATTATAGATGAAAGAGGTATACGATATCTATTAATAGGTAAAATATGAAGAGAATAATATACAGTATCTATGTAGACATACCAGCAGATCAGCATTATGGCACTACAAGTAAAAGCAAATGGGATACAGAAGAGAAAGCAGAGATAACTGTTGATGCCTTTAAAGAACATTACGATAGATTAAAAGAATGTAAAAAAGTTTATGCTGATAAGATTGGTGTAACATTCAAGATGTATGAATACGATAATAGATATAGAGCATTCGAAGAGAAATTTAAACGTGATTTTCCAGAAGTAACTGGATATGAAATAATAAACTTTTATAAGTTACATGTTCTTGAACAGTTAGCACAATCGTATGATGAGATTTTATATCTAGACTTTGATGCTATACCTATGAATCATTCAGATAATTACTTTGATGCATGGGATTTATCTAAAGGTATGTGTGTCCTCCATAATAATGATAAGGTCGTTCATGACGTAGAAGCTAGTCAAAGTATACGTAGTCCATCTGCAAAGTATTATAATTGTCAAGCGATGTTATTAGATGGTGGTTACCATCCAAATAATGATGTAATAAACACTGGTATTATCCTTGCGAATAAAGAACAGATAAAGCAGTTAGATTATTTTAATGGTTTAGAACATGTATTAGAGTTAATGACTACGTTAAGAGGTGATAATTATAAAGCTTTAGGTTTATACCCTGAAAACATTGTTGATATGTTTAGATATGATAACGAAACAATCTTCTCATACAAACTAAGAACTAATAAAGTTCCAGTACAATGGCTTGGCCCTAAATGGCATTACTTCTTTGACAATCAAGGATTTATACCAAGCTTTGTCAAAGTAGTACATGCAATCTGTAAAGACTTTGACTGCGTATGGCGAAAATACGATGCTTAAGATATGCACTGTATATTTTGGAGATACATACACTCCAGACTATGTAGGTAAATTATACGATGGTATAAGAAGAAACTGTAGTATTCCATTCGAATCAATATGTATTAGTGACGATCCCAGTGTCGAGGCCGATGTAGTACTATCATATAATCATTATGGCGATGTAAAGAAACATTGGCATAAATTAAAATTCTTCTCTCCGTATTTTGGATATCAAGATCCAGGAGATGATATTATAGTTATGGATATTGATCAAGTCATTACAAATAATGTTGATGACCTTATAGGTCATCCTGTACAAGAAAATGAATTAGTTACTTATGGTATATGGTGGGAATCAAAATTAAAAACAAATGGCGGGTTTTATAAATTTAAATCAGGCAGTTTAGATTATGTATGGAATGATTTTATAGATGGTCCTGAATTCTGGCAAATGAATTATTATAATCAAAGGATTGTTCACTTTCCATACTATGGCGAACAAAACTATGTTAATTGGAAAACTCAAGAGTACAAAGCTACAGTAACTAAAACACCGGAAGAATGGATAGGTAAATGCGATATTAATATTAAAGAAGATACTGTAAACAATCAATTATATAATAAAAAATTTGGAGATTATATGTTTATGGATGATGTAAATCCTGATATTAAGGTAATACATTTTACGGGTCCAGGTAATACTATACATAATAATCGTAATGGATGGATTAAGGATTATTGGAAATGAGAAGAATAATATGTTGTCGTTTTGGTGATAAGTTTACTCAATGGCATGTTGATAACTTAAAGCATATGATTGATACCTATTCAGGTATAAAGTATGATGAGTTTGTAGTTATCGAAGAAGACCTATATGGTAACTGGTATAATAAATTCCAGATGTATGATAAGTTTAGGGATGGAGAGAATTTGTACTTTGATTTAGATATGGTTATCTATGGAAGATTACATACAGCAAATCTATTTAAAAAGAACTTTACACTGTTAGACGATAAATGGTGGAGAGAACCAGCACATACACCATTAAACTCTTCTATTGTTTCTTGGACTGGAGATGTATCTTATATATGGGAAAAATTCTGGCCATATGCTAATGACTATATGAAAAAATATAGTTTAGGTAGTGATGAGTGGTATTTTAACGAGATAGAATACGAAATGTATAATCCCGTATGTCCAAAGTTTAGTATTAAAGGGTGTGATCCTAGTTTCAATGTGTGTACATTGGGACAGATGCATCACATAATGGAAGAAGGATGGACCGGATGGTGGTCTCCCTTCTTCCTTGAGCGTTAATTAGCCTTGTGTATTTACTGGAGAAAACTTCCAAGATGTAGCGTTGTCAGCAGCTGCTAACTCTTCTGTTGGATTCTTCTTAATAAACATTGTTTCACCTGAAGCCATACAAACAGTACCAATCAATGCACCTTTAGAAGCAGTATGCAATTCTAAATTAGATGCACTACCTGCGACAACCTTTACTGTTGAAGATAAGCCAACATTGGAGGCAGTGGATGCGTGTGAAGCTACTGTTGCTCCTAATACTTCTACTATAGTTGCCATTATTTTTTCCCCTTCTTAGTAGCAGTTTTAGGTGCTTCGGTTTTCTTAGTTACTGCAATCTTCTTAGCAACTGCAGATTTTTCTGCCATAGTTTCAGCTAACTTCGCTGCCACAGTAGCAGGTCTCTTATGAGGTTCCAGTGTATTCTCTGTGATTATTGTAGAGTGCTGATCTTCTATTGCTTTTGCTTGTGCAACTGGGTCACCAACTGCTGGTACATCTACTTTTGTTTCACGAACACCTGTAATTTCAAATGCATGCTGTAAGACTTCAAACTTATGTTGAGCTTTTCTTAATGCAGTTTTAGCAGCAACATTTTCTGATTCACGTATTTCTTGTAATTCAAACAATGCAAGCTTCAATGCAAATAAGTGATCCTCATTTTCCATGTTAGTAAAGATATTTTCTACAATTACTGGGAAGATTTTTGTTTTAGTTAACATAATCTCTTGCTCAGCCAATCCAGAATCCATCATGACTTGCTTAGCAATTTCTATAAATGCCGCGCTTTCTGCTTTCTTGACGTTATGCGTCTCTTCATGTATTGCATCCATATTGGTTACAGACATAAGATCTTTAAAATCTTGTGACTCTTCGTCAGCTTCAATAATATGAGGTGTCAATGCCATAGCATCTGTATGACCCATATTCATTAATACTTCAAGATTTTTTCTTTCATTATCGATGAAGTGTGCAGAAACAAACGTTTCTTTAGTAATCATACCCATTATTCTTTCCTCGCTTTTAGATAGTATGTGTTAATTGTCGCCGCTGAACCAGCCGGAAACTCCTGAGCTCGATAATCATCACCAACTTGTAGTGTTGCATATGCCGAACTATTTAGTTTTGTATCTACCATACCTGAACCCATGTTTGTACCTGAGCCTCCAATATAGTAACGTATTTTGTGTGAAGTTAAGTTCACTGCTACATTTCTAATCATCTCTTTCATAATAGCATCAAACTCTGCTTCAGTATATTCTCTGATATTGTTATCACCATTAATGTAACATGGGTTTGCACTGTAATCAGTCTCTGAACCAGTATTTCTATGAAGGTAATAGTTAGTAATTGTAGTTGGTTGATCTCTTGTTTCTGCAATTCCGGCCGCTGAATAAGCACCGCCATTTGCGCGTGTATCCGTAAATACCGCTGTTGTTGAAACATTAGTATATCCTGATGGAGCTGAAGTAGATGTACCTATTTGATAAGGTTGTGCTGCTATAATTGCATCAATAGTAGCAGAAGCATATGTATCATACATCTCTTGAGCAGTCATAGCTCTTAAATTATTGCTTCCATCAACATATACTGGGAATCTCGTTGTAGCACCACTATCTGCAAATGATAATGAACCAGTTGTTGCTGCGCTAATCTTATCATATGCTACAGTAACTGTACTTACATCACCAGTTTCTCCTGCGGTATGAAAGTTAGTTGCATCTGAAGTCGCTGCACCTGCTTGAGTTCTTGTATCATTCATAGCATCTAGCGTACCACTGCTACCTACTTGAGTTACTAGTACCGATTGATCAGCTAAATACAACCATTTTGCTCGCGCAACGATTGCCGCCTTATCATCGGTAGACATCTGTTTTAAATTATTTGACGATATTTTTACGGGTATTTGTGCTGCCATATTTTATTCCTATTGTATAAGATGTATTTATACTCATTTTTTAAGGACAAGTATAAATACACGTTGTTAATAATTATGCTCCTGCTCCATGTACTGTTTTAAGTGTACTTCCAGCTGCATTAATAATCAATAATGTTGATAATGATTTCAGCTCAGCTGAACCAACCGCGTCATTTGCAATATGCTCTTCATCAATAGAGTCAGCAGCATAGTGTTGACTATTAACTTGATCATTCGCGATATGCGCAGCATCAATTGAACCATCTACATATTGGTCACTATCCACTGAGTTAGCTGCCATCTTACCAACAGTAATTTGACCATTAGCGATATGAGCCGTGTCAATAGAACCGTCAACATATTGACCTGAATCAACAGAGTTTGCTGACATATGAGCTAAGTCGATAGAAGCATCTACATATTGAGCTGAATCGATTGAGTTCGCTGACATATGAGCAACATCAATTGCGCCTGCAGCAATATGCTCGCTGTCAATTGCATCATCTGGTATCTTAGTACCATCAACAATATCTGCTGCTAAGTGAGCTCGATCAATTGAACCATCCACATATTGATCAGAGTCAATAGAGTTAACACTCATATGAGCTAGATCAACAGAACCTGCCGCTAGTTCAGCGCTATCCACCGCGTTATCTGCTAAGTGTTCGTTATCAATTGAAGCTGCAGCATAATGTTGGCTATCTAAAGCATCATTAGCGATGTGAGCTCCATCGATTGAACCATCAACGTACTGATCTGAATCAATAGAGTTAACACTCATATGAGCTAGATCAATCGCTCCAGCTGCTATATGCTCGGAATTAATAACATCATCGGCAATAAAGGTTCCAGAGTTAATAGCATCACCAGCGATATGTTCAGCTTGAACCGCATCATCAGCAAGCTTCGTAGCATCAATTACGTCTGCTGCAAGCATCGCTCTTTCAACTACACCAGATTGAATCGTTGCTGCTGCTGTAAAGTTTCCACTACCATCAAAGTTAGTAGAAGCAATTACAACATCACCTGAAGTAGTAATTGCTCTTGCAGTTGCAAGTTTAGTAGCAGTGGCCGCATTACCTGTAACCTCACCTGTAATATTTGCAACTAGAGTACCAACTGCATAACCAGTACCACTAACATTAACTGTTGTAGTAGGTTGTGCTTGGTTATCTTTAAATAGTTTCCATTTACCTGAATCAGAAGCGTCTCTGAATAAACCACCATATAAGTCTTGTGAACCTGATGTATCATACAAACCGTATATACCAATATCAACTGCGTCAGCTGAACCGTTGTTCGTAGCTAATTCAATTAATGGATCAGCAACTTCGATTGTTGTTGAAGATAAACTTGTTGTTGTACCACTAACTGTTAAGTTACCTGCAATTGTTACGTTATCTGGTAAACCGATTGTAACTGTTCCACCAGACTGAGCAACTGTAGTTTCATTAGAAGTAGCCGCAAAAGTTATTGTACCACCAAGAGCTGTAGCTGTACCAGTTGTACCATCTGTAACTGTTATAACTGAATTAGCAAGTTTAGCGTTAGCAATTGAACCAGCTAAGTGAACGTTATCTACTGAGCCATCAACGTACTGATCTGAATCAATAGAGTTCGCAGCCATCTTACCAACAGTAATTTGGCTATTAGCAATATGTACTGTATCAATTGAACCATCAACGTATTGATCGCTATCCACAGAGTTTGCACTCATATGTGCTACATCAATCGCACCATCAGCAATTTCTGCCGAATCAATAGCATCATCTGCCATCAACGCGTTTGTAATATTACTTGCTGTAATATGAGCAGTTTGAATTGAAGCATCAATATATGCATCAGTATTAACACTGTTAGGTGCTAAGTGTTCTGCATCAATTGAGTCAGCAGCGATATGTTGACTATTAACTACGTCATTACCTATCGCATCTGCATCAACAGAACCTGCTGCATAATGCTCAGCGTCAATCGAGTCTGCTGCTATGTGTTCGCTGTTTATAGCGTCATCAACTATTTTAGAACCATCCACTGAATCAGCAGACATGTGTATTAAATCTATACTTCCATCAACATACTGATTACTATCAATAGAGTTAACACTCATATGTGATAAGTCAACTGAACCATCTATTAATTCTGCTGAATCAACTGAGTTCGTTGCCAAAGCGGCCGAATCCACTGAACCTGCTGCATAATGTTCTGTATCAATTGAACCTGCAACTATATGCTCAGAATCAATTTGGTCATTAGCAATTAGAGCTGATGTAATTTGATCAGCAGCAATATGTGAAGTGTCAATTGAACCCGCTGCGTAATGCTCGGAATCAATTGCATCGTCGACTATCTTAGAACCATCTACTGAATCAGCAGACATATGTACTAGATCAATTGAACCGTCTACATATTGAGGACTATCAATAGAGTTTACTGACATATGTGCTAAATCAATTGCACCATCCGCGATCTCTGCTGAATCAACTGCATCTGCAGTAATTGTAACAACACCAGCGTTAGACATTGTAGCATCACCACTTAGTGCTGCAGCAGTAAATCCTGTTCCATCACCAATTAATATTTGAGTAGTTAATAATGCTTTAGCAGAAACAACACCTGAACTATCTGCATCTCTTACCAAAACCGTATTAGCAGCTTGATTAGCGATCTTAGCTAATGTTACTTGAGAATTAGCAATATGACTTGTATCAATTGAACCATCTACTAGTTCCGATGAATCAACAGTGTTAGCAGCTAGTGATATTACACCAGTATCTGATAATGTAGCGTCACCTGACATGACGTTATCGATCCACATTGATGTTCCTGTATCATATAATAATAATGAACCATCTGCAGCAGATGTAATGTTTACATCGTTGTCTTCAGCAAGTGTATTCTCAGCAAGTATTTGTGCATCTACATAAGCTTTGACGGATTGCTGTGTAGGTACTTTAGTTGCTAAATTACTTGCTAAGTTATCTTCATCAATGACGAAGCTTAACCCCGCAGTTGAAGCTAAATTAGCCGCTATTAATTCACCAGCTTGATCTGGTAATGTTATCGTTCTATCTGTGTTCGAGTTAGGAGAAGCAATTGTAAATACACCTGATCCGCCCGAGTCACCTTGAAATTTTATTTTTGACATTTTATGTCTCTCCTATTTCTTAAATAATTGCCCAAACACTGCCGCTTCCGACTATGAAGGACTTTCCTGTATTTATAGTAATTGGTCCCGCTGAAATCGCATTATTTCCATCTTCCATAACATAGTTATGGTCTAATTCTGATTCATGTTCCCAATTAACTTCTTTTGTTATATTTCCACCACCAACTAAACTCCATTCGCTTCCTGTATATATCTCAGCTTGAGGAATAGTTGTATTCCATCTGAAAAAACCTGCACTTGGAGAAGCATCTCTTTGTGCTGTTGTTCCAGCAGGTATTTTAGCCGAAGCTACAGCACCTGATTCCATAACTGCTCCAGCAGATTCTACATTCGCAGCATCTGTAACGTCAGCATTTGTTTCTATCGTATCTAGTTTAGTACCATCTGTATCTATATCTCTCCCATCTACTGTACCACCAACTGTTATATTACCAGTAGTAGTTACCGTTGCACCTTCTATATTTGCAACTAGAGTTCCAGTTGTTATTGATAAGTTACCTGTTGAAGCACCTGTAAATGTTCCTGTACCAACTGTAAATTTATCTGCGCTCTCATCAAATCCAATAAATGCATTTGCTTGATCACCACGTTCAATAACTAAACCTGCGTCATTAGCTGGTGTACCTGATGTACCTGTACTATATTCAACTAACGAGTCGGTTACTGTCGTATTAGTTGTATTTATAGTAGTTGTGGTACCGTTAACCGTGAGGTTACCTGTGGCTATAACATTAGCAAATTCAACATTAGAGTTTGTTGCTACTGCTTGTCCAATCGCAACTGTAAGAGTATTACCAGAACCTGTCGTAGTAACACCTGTACCACCTGCTATATCAAGTACTTCACTGTTTAAATCAATATTTAATGCACCACCTGAATCACCTTGGAAATCAAGATCTTGTGCAGTTGTTTGAGCATCGACATAAGCTTTAATAGATTCAGATGAAGAAAGAGTAGTAGCACTTGCACCTGACATTGTATCACTATCTAATATAGCTGAACCACTCACACCTGTATTAATAACAGGAGAAGTAAGTGTCTTCGCACTCATTGTTTGTGTATCAGTTAATGTGGCAACTGTAGCGTCTATATTAAATGTAACACCATTGCCAGAACCGACCGTAGTAATACCAGTACCACCAGTAAATGTTATTTTTTCAGAATCTAAATCTATTTGAAGTTCACCACCACTATCTGCATCAAAGTCTAAGTCTTGTGCTGTTACACTAGCATCTACATATGCTTTGATTGATTGCTGTGATGCTAACTTAGTAGCAGAGTCACTTGATAAATCATCTTCATCTAAGAATGCTGAACCACTTACACCCGTATTAAGAACTGGTGAAGTAAGATTTAATACACCGCTTGTTGCTGCAATAGTATTACCGTTAATGTTAACGTTATCAACTTGTAATGCAGTAAGAGTACCTACTGAAGTAATAGCAGTTTGAGCTGCTTGAGTAACAGTTAAAGCAGTTCCAGATGTATTACCTGTTACATTACCTGTTACATTACCTTCTAAGTTAGCAACTAATGTACCAGTTGCATAACCTGTAGCACTTACATTAACCGTAGTTGTTGGTTCTGATTGTGAATCCTTATATAATTTCCATTTACCAGAATCATTTGCATCTCTAAATAGACCTGAATATAAATCTTGTGAACCACTTGTATCATATAAACCATAGAAACCTATGTCAACAGCATCTGATGAAGCATTACCTGTTGCTAATGATAGCATTGGATCGGCAACATTAATAGTAGTTGACGATAAAGTTGTTTGTGTACCAGCAACGGTTAGGTTACCAGCAATCGTTACGTTATCAGGTAGACCAATTGTGATGCCTTGACCACTCGCAACAGTTGTAATTTGATTTGTTGTACCAGATATTGTTAAGCTTTGACTATCTAAATCAACTGCACCAGTACCTGTGTCACCAGCTGTATCTAAGTCTTGTATAGTTACTTGGTTATCAACATAAGCTTTAATTGATTCTGATGTAGCAAGAGTAGTAGCGCTCGCTCCTGACATTGTATCACTGTCAAGTACAGCTGAACCAGAAACTCCAGTATTAATAACTGGACTTGTTAACGTTTTATTTGTTAGTGTATCTGTTGTTGCTTTACCTACTAATGTATCTGTTGCTACAGGCATTGTCAATGTAGTAGAACCATTTGGTTTTAATGAAGCAATAACAGGAGTTGTTAATGTCTTAGCACTTAATGTTTGTGTATCTGTTTTAGTTACAACGGTTGAGTCAATAGATATTTGTACGTTATTACCTGAACCAACTGTATCAATACCAGTGCTACCACCGATACCTAATGTTTCTGTATCAAGATCTATACTTAATACACCACCTGTGTCAGCAGTGAAATCTAAATCTTGTGCTGTTACTTGTGCATCCACATAAGCTTTGATTGATTGCTGTGTAGCTAAATGTGTTGCTGAATTTGAATTGAGGTTGTCCTCGTCTAATACTGGAACTACAAAGTCAAGTGTATTATCTGAATCATTATAGGTTACCGTAATAAAGGTTTCAGTATTACCTGTAACCGTTCCACCTATAAAGTCTGTGATAGATTCTTCTGATTGTGTAAACTGCCCTAATGAATTCCATGCTGTAGTACCATCACCTATTTTTAAATAGACATTAGTTTTGTCAAATCCTAATTCACCATCTGCTAGTGTTGGATTGTTACTTGACCAATTGCTCGATGTATCTCTTCTTAATTTAAAAATTGTACTCATACTGAGGCTCCTCCGTCATATGTTTTTAGAACTGCATCGTTGTTATCTCCACCATCGAGGAGTACATCGCTATTCCAGTTTCCCATGTCTACTTCTTTTACTGATCCAATGGCAAAGATTTCTCCACTAGAATCCTTGGAATATAAGATTTGGTCTTGAACGTTGATTGCAAGTTCGCCTTGCTGGAGGTCGCCTGCTACGGGTTTCTTTCCCGCAACCGTCGATTGCTTGATTTTTACTATCGTTCCTGCCATATATATGCCATCTAATTGTTTAAGGTAGTTATATAACCACCATAATGTTATTTATAATATTATTAAACTCAATTCAATTTAATTAGAATGTTCCACCGTCAATTGTTGTAGTAGCTATAGGAACTCCTGAAGAATTGAATCCCATAACATTATACTGGCTTTGTGCACCTGACACATCAATGAATGACATTCCAGAACCTGCAGAATTTGAAATCATAACAGAGTCTGCAGTAAATGCACTTAATCCTGTACCACCTTGTGCCACTGCAAGATCATTCACTAATGTTAGTGTACCTACATGTAAGCCAGCTGGTGTACCAGAAAATACCTCTGAAGTGTTAGTCGCGCTTTGTAATAATGTAAATCCAGAAGCTGAATCGTCCCAACCCATAAAACCAACTCTCGCTGATCCATCGTTGTATCTAAATTCAATACCTCTATCCTTATTATCATCAGCACTCGATGATCCTGAAGTACCCAATGTCATGATTGGATCTTCTAAAACTGTTGTTGTACTATTTACTGTAGTCGTTGTACCATTAACTGTAAAGTTACCCGTTGCTGTAATGTTAGCAAACTGTACATTCGCATTTGTTGCAAGGTTCTGACCAGCATTAATAGTAATTGTGTTATCAGTAACCGTAGTACTAATACCTACACCACCAGCAAAATTAATTGTTTCGCCTGTGTTTACAGCATCATTTGAACCTACGTCACCACCAATACTTAATGATGATATGACTGTGGCAAATGATAGGTTACCTGAACCATCTGTTTGTAAAAACTGTGCAGCTGAACCATCAGCTCTTGGATAGTTTAATCCATCTAATACAACATAACCAGCACCATTCGGTGT
>Ga0114997_10003634_pt1 | contig 12070 bp, 9 predicted proteins | sample ArcticOcean_MG_C_2_FD_87045 | JGI IMG/M metagenome (GOLD analysis project Ga0114997, IMG submission 87045) | Marine microbial communities from western Arctic Ocean - ArcticOcean_MG_CB4_136 | ecosystem: Environmental > Aquatic > Marine > Oceanic | place: Arctic Ocean: Canada Basin | collected... | reverse complement strand
TAAACAGATTCGCGCTTTCACGCATCTCTCTTCCCCCTTCTCTTTTGACTTTTACTAACTCGTAGTAAATAAAGAGAGAGAGAGAGAGCGTTGTATCTATTATTACTCTCATATATATATATATATATATATATATACATAACTTTCACGAGACAAGCGCAAGCGTAAGCGAAAGTAAAATTGGATTACGAGAGAATATAAAAAGGGGGGCGACTTGGACTACACGTTTTACTCATCATCCAACTTTTAATAACTTTCGTCGTCCAACGAGAAGATGGAGTTTACGAAAAAGTTCCACCAGTTTGGATCGTTCGCGTCGAACATCGTCAACAACACGAAGAACGTCCAGATGCCTAACAATCCTGGGCAAGTCTTTTGCATCGGCGCCGGTTTATTAGGCACCGTGGTGATTAAAGTCACCAAAAAGAAGAAGACGACTTTCGTGCATCCGCACGAGGAATACGAACACGCTTTAGAGCGAGTGAAATCAGCAGAGAGTCGAATCGAAGCGGTGTCTTCGGTTTTGAGAGAGATGACGAATGAGTGCAAGGAGACGAAAGAGGAGTTATCGATGGTGGTATCGCAGAAAAACGCCATCGAAAGGATGTTGGAAGAATTAGAGAAGGCGAAAGAGCAAGCGGAGAGAGCGTCGAGAGACTTGCAAAAAAGCGTGAATGTGCTGACGAGCGAATTGGAAACGAACAAAGAACGACACGTAGAGAAGGTAAAGCAGTGGAGAAACGAGATTGTGAGCTATCGCGAGAAGACGCAAGAAAATTTCTTGGCGGAGATTGTCGGACTCGTGAGCGATATGGACAACGATATTCAAATCGAAGTGGTTCCGCATTCCGCACTGTTGCCGCACGAAAGAGCCGAAGTGCACTTGAAAGAAGGCGAGGGAGAGTGGGAGCATAATCCACGATTTGCATTGGAAGATAGCGCGAGATTGAGTGTCTTGGCGAATTGTGGGAAAAGCGCCAAGGATATGAAACAAGTGAAAGCAGAGAAGATTCTCTCGCACGCCACTCAAAAAGTAGAGTCGCCGGCGCACGTGAAGAAAGTCGCGACGCCGACGAGAAAAGCGTTTGCGAGAATTACAAACAATCAAGTGACGAAAAACATTACCGAAAAGATTATCACGAAGACGACGTCGATGAAACCGAAGCCGCCACCTACGAAGAAGGGCATGTTGTCTTCTTCGCCGGATGCGAAAATATCCAACAAAGAGTTTGGCGAGATGCTTTATTTCGATTTCGAAAACAACAACGCGGACAACAAGGCGACCGTTGGAAAGTTAGCCGGTGCCAAAGCTAAGTTCATGGCTAAATGGAACTCTTCCAAAGCCGGGGCCGTTGCGGAAACAGCTTTTGGGGTGTCTGATGTCAAGCGCGCGTTCAAAATTAACGGCCAGTTTGAAGAAATCGAATACGTTTCACCTCGACGAACCGATCTATCAATTGTTCGATAAAAATATACAGTACTACTATGAACGTTTATTTAAAAATGATATGGTTTCTCTCTCTGTGTTCCCATTTAAAAGTGTGTTCTACGTATTTACATGTAATGAATCTCTCTGTTGTTTGATCTTTCAATTGGTCGTCTTTTGCTTCTTCGACGCTTTCTCGTCGTTCACTTCCGCCTCTTTCTCGATGAGATTGATCAAAGTCTCCACGCGTCGACCCAACTCTTTCGGAGTTCTGGACTTGATGAACCAATCGAATCTAAATTGCCAGTGTTGTCTGATTTGCGCCTTCAACTCTTCCCAGTTCCCGAAGCCAACCTCCGTGATCGAGCACAGAAGGAATCGATCTTCTTCCTCGGTGTACGATTTCACTTTGTTCGGGCCGTATACCACCTTCAACTCACGCCACGGGTTCTTGTAAAGCGAGAGTTTCTTCTTCACCGCCTTCAACATGTCTTCTTGTCGTTGAATCTTCAATTCACCTTTTTTGATGTTACCTTCAACTCTCTTCCAATCGGAAATCTCCGTGCAGCGCTCCCAAAATACCTTCGCGTACTCTTTAACCTCGCTTAATGTCTTACCTTCCATGTCCAACGCAATCGCGTCCAAATTTTTTCGGCCATGCAACTCGCACGCTTTGCAGAAGAGTTGAAAGTCTCTTCTGTTCCAGTCCGTGAAACCTTCAGCGAGAAGTTTATTGTACTCCTCCTGTTCTTCTGGCGTGAGTGCTGGAGGAGCGTTCGGGTCGTCCGGTTCTTCCACCTCTTCTCCGTCCGCGCCAGTCGTTCTCGGTCTGTTTTGTTTCTTCTCCCACTCGTACGTCTTGCGCTTGACATCCTTGTCGTAAAACGCTTGAATTTTCTTGACTTGGAAGAATTGAAAATCGTTCATTTGTTGCAAACGCGCGATTCTCGGGCCAGATTTTCCGCTCGGACGTCCACCTTGGTTCATTTGGTCTTTATAGTACTGGTTTTCGCTGTAATTTTTCTTTCTTTCCCGCTTCGGTGGATCGATCCAGTTCGAGGAAATGATGGCTTTGACGTCGATGCCTTCCGGAAGCTTTTTCGCCTCTTCCTTTGCCTCTTGCTCTTCGAATTCGTACAAAGAAGCGTCCGCGTTCATGGAGAACTTCAACGCTTTGTCCGTGAAACCTGACATTTTCTCATTCAACTGTTTCGTCGCTTCCTCACCCTTGGCAATAATCGCGTCGACGTCTTCGGCGGTCAAGTCGGTCACTGCCGTGGAATCAAAAATGTTCTCGGCGCCGTATCGAACCATGCTCGCTAAATCATCCTTATTGACGGATTTCGCGTTCTGCTGCAAACGACCTTGCTGAATGACCAAAGCGTCCAAGGCTAACTTTTTGTACGCCTTCTCGATGACTTTTTCTTCGATGGAATTATCGGTACAGAAACGAAAGACGGAAACTTCCTTCTTTTGACCGATGCGATGCGCTCTGTCCATGGCCTGTAAATCCATCTGCGGGTTCCAATCGGAATCGTATATAATGACGGTATCCGCGGTAGCTAAGTTAATACCCAAGCCACCAGCTCGGGTGGACAAAAGAAACACAAACTTTTCCGTGCCCGGTCTGTTGTACTCTTCGATGGAATCTTCGCGAATTTGACCATCCGTGTTACCGTCGATTCTGCAATACTGATAACCGCGATACATCAAGTAATCTTCCAAAACGTCCAACAAACGCGTCATCTGGGAGAAAATCAACACTCTAGAACCGCGCTGTTGAAGCTTCGGGAGCAATTTATCGAGCAAAATCAATTTACCCGAGGTCGTGACGAGATGTTCGCCGGTCATGAACGGCGGTCCCGGCTCCGCGCCTTCGAACAGGTACGGATGGTTGCAGCACTTTCTCAATTGCATGACCATGTTCAATAATCTCGCGCGATCCGAGCCAGAATTCACGACGTCGATGTCTTTTTGCAAGATGCGTTTATAAATTTGCTTTTGTAAATCGGACATGCCAATCTTCAAAATCGTCTCTTTTTTCGGCGGTAAAGATTTCTCAACCTCCGCTTTCAAACGTCTCAACAAGAACGGTCGCAAAACTTTATGCAACTGCTGAACGACATCGACGGATCCACCGTCTTCGTCTTCGACGTTAGCAAAAAAGTCATCGAAATCTCCCGCTACGGCGAAAACTTCCGGCAACAAAAAGTTCAAAAGCGCCCAAAGTTCGTGCAAGTTGTTTTGCAACGGCGTACCGGTGATCAACATGCGGTTATTGCACGAAAGCATGCGCAGTGTCACCGCTAACCTGGACTTTTCGTTCTTCAAACGGTGCGCTTCGTCGATGACGATGTAACGCCAGTGGAATTTCTTCAAAGCTGACTTTTCTTTGATGACCATTTCGTACGACGTGACGCAAACGTCAAACCCGCCTGGACGCATCGAGTCTCTTTTTTGCTCTTCGCGAGCCTCTTGGTTACCGTGAAATTTAAACACTCTCAAAACCGGACACCATCTCTTGAACTCGTTCATCCAGTTACCAAGCGTAGACTTCGGAACGACGACTAAATGCGGACCCGTGATGCCGCGATATTCGTGCAAATACCCCAAAAGTGAAATCGTTTGAAGCGTCTTCCCCAAACCCATCTCGTCGGCTAAAATACCGTTGATGCCTTGGTCAAACAGCTTGATCATCCAGTTCAAACCTTCAATTTGGTATTGTCTCATCGTGCCAAACTTAATGCACGACGGTTGCACGGTCAATCTCGTTCCGTGAAAGTGGTCTTCGTTTTCAACCATTTCTTTATCCTCCTCGTCTTCGTCGATGGTTTCCTTTCTCGCTTTCTTCCCTTTCTTTTGCGACGCCGCGTGAGCCTTCGACCCGGCGAGAAAGTGCGCAAACACCTCCGTTTCCGCCAAGAGCATTTTATACTTCGAACTCTTGTTCCCTTCCTTTGCGACTTTATCGTTTTGTTCTCTTCGTACGCGTTCGAGTTCGTCGAGGTGTTGCTTCTTCAAGTCTCGCAAACGCACCTTCTCCGCTTTCGCGGCGGCGAGCTTCGACGGGGACATGATTTCACCATCTTTGCCCTATGTATACGCGGAAGAAGAAGAAGAAGAAAAAAGAAGAGATGAACGGATGTTTCGTGGTTAGTTCAATGATCGCAGTACACAACAGAATATTGACAGAATATTGTGATCGTTTGCGACTCGCGGCGAAATATTTTTTCTCGACGAAAGGTTTTCTTTGTTGTTTTTGTTGTTGTTCGACACCTTTCGACGACGACACACAGGACGATAAAAAGACCGATCTCGCGAGAAAATGGAAACGTCGAAGTATCGCGCATCATCGAAGCGTTAAAAAAGAGAGCGAAAGAAACGCTCTGCGCGATGAGAACTCGTTACACTTCTCTTTCTCTTTAACGCGTTGTTCTTTTACGCGTTTGAACGCTCTCTCTCTCTCTCTTAAACGCGCGCGCTCGAAAAGCCGATCTCTCTTCATTTCAAACCAAAAATCTCTCGTCGTCCAACGATGATGATGACGATACAAAAAAATATACATAAAACGCACCTCCTCCAAATTCTCGTCGTCGCTGTCGTAACTCTCCACGTTCGTCTCTTCGTCTTTCGTGTCGTTATCGTCGTCCGCGAACGCGATGTCGTCGTCCGACCCGGAATCGTTTCCTTCGTCTTTCCCTCCCATGGTTTTTTTTTTTGAACGCGAGAGAGTTTTGTGGGTTTTTTCTGGGGTGAAAGCGGACGAGAAAAAAACAACCAAAATTCAGGTTCTACTTTTTTTGTCTCTCTTGGATGGAAAAAAATACACGTGTCTCTCTCACAACAAAAAGATATCTTTACACACAACAACACGTTCTCGCTCCCGCGCGTTTTCATAAGCTAAAATGTCATCTCCGAGTAAACAAAAGAAAGAGACGAACGAAGAAGAGGCGGTGTTGAAATCGCTCTCGTCCTTGGATGCGTTCATTGACGAGGTGCACACGAATTTGATCTCGCTCGACTTGAACGAACCTCCTTTATTTTTCGCTTTGAAAGCATTGCAGAGACGAAGTCAGAAAGAGGACGAAGATATCGGACCAACGCGCGTGCCGATACCAAAGCAGATGATCATGGAGTTCGGCGTCGGTGCTGGACACACGCTGAAGAAAATCAAAGAGTTTTTCCCGGTTGGGAAAACCATCGTCGGTTTCGATTCTTTCGAAGGCCTTCCGGAAAACTGGATCCCAGGGTCCTGGGGCAAAGGCGCGTTCTCTCAGGGTGGGGAGATTCCTCAAGATATTCTAGGAGAAAACGTGTCCATCGTGAAAGGTTTATTCAGCGACACCGTTCCGAAATTTTTTGATACAACCAACTTTGCAGACGTAGAGCTCTTACTTCTGCACATCGACTGCGATTTGTATCAAAGCACGAAAGAAGTTTTGGGCGAAGCACTGGCCAAGACTTTGAAAGAGAACAGATTTTTCATGTCCGCCGAGGTGCCGCTTTTCGTCGCGTTCGATGAGCTCATCGATTACCCAACCTACGAAGATCACGAGATTAAAGCCCTGTTTGAATTTCTCAAAACCAACGACTGGATCGAGTGCGTCGTGATGGGCGCTGACGGACGAAAAGATACCGGCGAAAAGTTACGTTTTTACAAACCGGCGGAGATCTGCCCGCACAGAGTTTTGACGCTTTTCCGCCCGACGAAAAGAGCGCGGAAAGAGTTGCAAGCGAGAAAAAAAGAGAAAAGAATCACGAGTTCCGCCGAGGCAGAGAGTAAGAAGAACGTCTGCTCGATGAGTTGAGTTCTCTTCTCTTGTGTTCATGCGAGTGTGCCCATTGTTACTTACTATCGTACGTTCAGATTCACCTAATAATCCTGGTTTGTTTTTCTCTGCAACTCCTTTCTAAACACCTAAAAAAACAACAACACAAAAACGAACACGAGAGAGAGATGATGATTATTTGACGATGTCCTCCGCTGAAGAAGAAAACATCATCGCCCCGCCGCATCTTTTTACCAAAGATAAAGACTTGGTTGATTTAAAAACGTTCATCTCAATTGTCTTGGAAACTATCTCAACGAGGAATCTTAAGCAAACGCCTTTGGTATACGCGCTGGAACGGATACGAAAGTCAAAACAAAATGAGAATTTAGAAGGAAAAGATTTCGTGTGCGCGGAGTTTGGGTGCTACACGGGAGGCACGTTAGGACAGATTGTCGAGTATTTATCATCATCATCATCACCATGCACGAAAATTTACGGATTTGATTCGTTCGAGGGCTTACCGCAAAACTGGTATAATGGCAAAGGAAAAGGATGGTTTAATTTAGACTCCAAGGAGATTTCTGTATCAGGAGCGGTGATAATTAAAGGATGGTTTGAAGACACCGTGCCAGGATTCTTTCGCGATGCGCTCTCCGTCGGCAGTTCTGTTCTTGGCTTGATTCATATCGATTCTGATTTGTACTCGTCCGCGAAAGTTGTTCTGAACGAACTCGGAAGATTTTTGCGCGAGAGCGCGCAGTTTCGAACCAACGCGTTTCCTCTGTATCTCGTATTTGATGAGCTCATCAACTATCCAGAATTCGAGAACCACGAAATCAAAGCTTTGTATGAATTTTTGCGAGAGACGGACGATTTTATACAGTGCGAATTGATTGGCTCCGACCAACGAAAGAAAGGTGGTAAACCTCGCTTCTATCGGAAAAATGAACCTTGCGATATGCGCGTTTTGTTCCAACTGCTTCCAAGAGCACAGTAGTTTTAGAGATGTTTCTCAAAATTAGATTATTTAGCGCTTTAGTTAGATCGCATTTGTATTATTGTACTATCCACGCTCGCACGCCATGCTTTGTATAAAATCTCTATTATGTTATGAAATCAGCTTCTTTTTTTTCACGCGGTCTGCTATCCTCGCCGGTTCGTCTTTTTTCGATTGAGAAAATCTTCCGATACCTTCGTCTAGATGGGCGGTACCTTTGACGACTTGCACGACGTCTTCGTCCATGAGCCGATGCTTTAGACCACAGCGCTGGCCCATGTGTTTTGCGGAATAGCCCCACACTAACGCGTACTTCAACTGTTTCGGCAACTCCGCGTGTAATTGTTCGGCGAATTGGTTCAGCGTGATCCCGCCTCTCGCTTCGGATAAAACTACCGGTTCTTCAAAATCTGGCTTCTCACCCATCTTCTTTGCGTATACGCGAACCAAACCCATCGCGTTCCATACCGATTCTAATAATCTATCGTAGCCGAGCTGTTTCGTGCACGAAATACATATCGAATCAGGCCTTCGACTCAATCTGTCCACCTCCTCAATTGTCAGCGCGTCCACTTTATTATACACGTACAGACACTTGATGTACTTTCTATTTCCTTCTAAGACGTCTATGAACTGATCAACCGTGCAGTCTTCTCTAAAAATCACTTCGCAATGGTTCAGCTTATACTCGTGTAAAACGTTCATGATTGCTTTGCGATCGATTTTAGTCAGCCCCCCTGGGACGGTATCTGAAACTTGAACGCCTCCGGATTTCTTCTTCTTGACGTATATTCTCGGCGGCGTTTGATTTAAGCGCAACCCGACCGCCTCGAGCTCTCTCGTCAATATTTGTTTGTGCGCGTACGTGGTATTCGCGGCTTCCGATTTCATCGCGTCTAAAACCATCAAGATTAAATCCGAACTCTTCGCGACCGCGATGACTTGTCTCCCTCTCCCTTTCCCTTCGCTGGCGCCTTCGATAATTCCAGGCAAATCCAGCAGTTGTATTTTGGCGTCGTTGTAATGTATCACGCCAGGAATACACGTCAACGTTGTAAACTCATAGTTTGCCGCTTCGCTTTCCGTGCTGGTGAGTTCTGACAATAACGTAGACTTCCCCACGGACGGGAACCCAATCAACGCGACTCGTCCGTGACCGTATCTGTTCACCTCAAAGCCTCTCTCTTCCGAAGATCCTCCTGCTTTCGCCGGTTCTAAAAGTTCGCGCTTTAGTTTTGCCAATTTCGCCTTCAACGTCCCGAGATGCGATTCCGTAGCCTTGTTTTTCTGCGTTCGAGACATCTCCTTCTCGATGTCGGCTATCCGTTCGAGAATACCCATCTCGCTTTAGTTTGTGTTGTTGTTCTTTCTGTAAGCGCGTGAATAATTTACCGGTAGTTCTTTCATTCTTTCATCAAATGAAGTTTTTACTTTCCTCTGTTTCTCTGAAAAAGCTTTACCTACGAGTACTCGTTTTAAAGTAAGAAAAAAAAATCTCGTTACAACACTCGCTGCTACTACTAACTACATACATCTATAAATATCGGCTACCTTTCCTTTGTATTCTACTTTGAACGACATACTGGGCAATACCAGACGCTACGCCGACTATTCCTAAAGATACTACTGCTTTTGACTTGACACCGAGACCCATCACAATGGGTACGATATTCAACGGAGACGCGAGCGCTAAAGCGCTTTTCTCATATTGTCGCTCGAAGGAGGAATAGAGGAAGCGGGCGAAAGCGAACGCGCTTGGTAAAGAAAACGCTGCAAAGATGGTAGAACTGACGCTATCGTTACTGTTGCACAAAAGCACTTGAGCAAAGTATCCGCACACGACTGCGACGTACGCGAAAAATGACGCCTTTTCGGTCCGAGCTAAGAAAAGAATCGTGGAAACGAGCGGGATCGTAATGAAACTCGAATCCTCGGAATCCCAAAACACGACCAGCGTTGCGACGAACGCGGACAACGTCGCAATGTTTCCCACGCGATCCATTGCGTCATGATAATCATTTTTCGAGATAATATTCTTGTTCCCGTTGTTAAAGCCAATGTTTCCCTCACTTGCGCTTTGCCTCTTTCGTACAAACGGATTGTATACTTTGTTGTTGTTGTTGTTGTCATCGTCGCGGTTTCTCGTCGTCGTTCGTCTTGCTCTCGCGACCACATAGTGAGTATACTTCACGCTCAAAGCGCAGTGTAAGAAACACACCGCGACGACAGAAAGTAAATTGTAAACCTCTTCGTCGCCAATCATCGCGGTTATGGCAAATACTATTGCTAAAACCATGGCATAAAATACACTCGCGCTTTTGTATTGAACAAACGCGCCGCACAACGCGCAAACCACCACGCTCTCTTTCATCACGAATAAACCGAAGAACAAGCCGCTAACAGTTCCGACGCCGAACAAACCAAAAACAATGGATAAAATTAGAAACCAACTTCTGTATGTTTCTTCTTCGCCGTCATATTCACCTCCCAGTGAATACATGCTATCCCTATCTGGCTCTCTGTCTGGAACGTGGTCTTGATCGTACCAGAATCCAACTTCGCCTTGCCACGGCAAAGGCGGTTTTATTATAACGAGAAGGAGACCGGCTATCATGCAAATCAAACGCGCTTTCCGTAAGGATTGAAACCCTCCGAGTGCACTCGTCGCACACAGCAATGAACCAAACAATCCAGCATCCGTCGGGCGATGGCCGGTGAAGAGAAATAGAACGTCAAACAGCTCCAATCTCGCGTACAACAGTCCAAGAACGATGAGTATCGTATACTTAGACGCACTTGCACACATCAACACAAAAACTTTCACCCAATCGAGATCTAAAAATACAGAAAGTTTGGAAACATACACAGTATAAATGAGCATATCTGGAAACCTTGTCTTTGAGAGATTCAGCATTTTCGTGGAAAGTTGAACGCCGCAGAACGTCGTGAGCGCTATTAAATACGGCGGGTAAAACGTACTCCCATCTTCTTGAATCTCGTTGTATAACATTGCCTCCACTTGCGCCATCACGGCAGCTTGCACGAAAAGCATGCCAAATAGAACTTCTTTGGAAGATTCCATCAGATATAAACCGGGAACGGCGAATGTGATTGACGTGATCAACAAAATGCCAAAACACGTATTTTCCATGCCTTCGATGAACCAATAATTCCTCTTCAAAAAGTATCCAACCGTTGCGATCGCTAGACACATAAACAACGCGTAAATTCCAATGTTTAATCTCGATATATCGATGAGCGTTGCGATGCCGAGGACAAATGCACCGCCGATGAGTAACAATACAGAATATTCAGTCGTGTCGACGACCCGCAACGCCACCGCGACCGCGGTCACGAGCAGCGTCATTCTCGTCTCAAATAAAACCGTCGCACCGAGAGAGCACAAAATGACCACGTGTAACGCGTGCTCCCAGCAAATAAAAGATGATTCTATGAGTGTTGGCCAATGCGTTCCAACATACACGAATGCTGGACAAAAACACACGCAAAATTTGTGAATATACTTTTCGCGACTTGTGAGCGATCTTTCTCCCGGCGCCCCCGATACTCCTTTGGATGAGCCGCCTCTCTGTCGTCGTCCCCGAGATGAAGACGGCGGCGATGACTTTTTACCATCATCATCATAGAGAACATGATACAACGTCATCAAAACAATCTGTAAATAAAACGGCGCTAAAACCGCACCCACAGATGCCATCAACGTCCACCCGATCAACGCGCCGCACACCGGCAAAATCGAAGCCACGAGAACGCTTTCCATCCATCTCGAAACGTTCGGATGTTCCATTTCCACCCATTTAAACTGTAAACTCGCCCACAGACCGCACAAAAACAGCATGATTCCGTTCGTGGTCAGCAGAAACAACGAAATAATCGTCGGCCGTAACGGCGCGAAGAACAAATCAGATTCAATCAACATCGCTAAATATATCGAAAACAACGTGAGCCAAACGGCGACGAGCGTCATCTCTGGATACCTCAGCAAATCTAGAATATACGACACCGCGCAGCCGATGAGTAAAGTGGTAAATATGCCGTCTTCGCCCGCGCCTAGAAGCATCAGAATACACGGGAGTAAAGAGAACGCGTATAACGACGACGAATTGTTGTTGTTGTTGTTGTTCTTGCTATTATTAAAAACATCATTCGTGCGTCTTCTCGTTGTAGTTATTCTTGACTTCATGTCTCAAATGTAAGAAATGTTTATCGCGGTCAGTGCATCGCAAAACTAAAATATACCCACGATCAACCGCGACGAGGGCTTCTTGAAAACAACGAGCAACGCGAGAGCGTCGTCATTTTGGTCGCTTCTTCTCGCTTCTCTCTCTCTCTCTCTTTTTCTGTGTGTGTGTGTGTGTGCGTCAAAATTCGAGAGCAAAAAAGTAGGGAATTTTGAAGCAACTTTTTTTTCCTTCATAAAAAGATATACATCACATGACACACTTAGCTTCGACGCTTTCCTCCTCCTCCTCCGTGGTTTTAACCAGAGTTGTTGTTACACCAGAACGACGACGACGAAATACTAATACTAATACTAATATTAATATTCGCGCGTTGGGTGGGTTTGGACCGGAAATCAAACCCGAAGAGATTCGAAAGATTCAAGAGGCGAGGAGGAAGAAAATCGAACAGGCCAAGCGAGATGCAGAAGCGAGAAAGAAAGGCAACAACAACACGAACAACAACACGAAGAAGAAGAATAAAGAGGAGGAGACGAAGCCCAAAAAGTTCTTCGGTTTGTTTTAATAAAATCGATGATGAGCGCGTCGTCGTGTAAAACGATATAAAGAAGTATTCATTATATATATTCGCGCTGAATGTTTCCACTCTCTCGCCCTTTTGCATCACTTTTTT
>Ga0114997_10003633_pt1 | contig 12072 bp, 13 predicted proteins | sample ArcticOcean_MG_C_2_FD_87045 | JGI IMG/M metagenome (GOLD analysis project Ga0114997, IMG submission 87045) | Marine microbial communities from western Arctic Ocean - ArcticOcean_MG_CB4_136 | ecosystem: Environmental > Aquatic > Marine > Oceanic | place: Arctic Ocean: Canada Basin | collected... | reverse complement strand
TGAGCCACATTTACAGACATAATCCTTATAATCTTTGTCATAGCCAAATCCATAATCATATGAAAGTTCTTCACCTTTTTTTATATCCCTCAAAGAAAATATCCATAATTTTAATCCCTTACCGGTTACTTCGCAATTTGGATTACATGAGTGATTAATTAATCTCGCAGTATTGTGTTTAAAATCTCCATCCATGTCATATCTACTATTAATGTTAAATAAATAAATAGCTTTTTCGTTATCGTATTTTGGATTTCTGTCTGTTTCTTTTTTTGTAATTAACTTACCTTTATAATGAATTATTATAGCATCTTTTTTTATATTTCTTGCAGCATAGAGGCCGCGATTATCTATATTTGATTTTTTAACTTTGTACAGTTTCATCTAAAATACTCCACTAGAATGTCATGATAAATTCTTGTTAATTTCTTCAAATCTGAGACTGAAACACACTCATCAACTTTATGCATTGTTTTATTTACCAATCCAAACTCCAAGCACGGAGAGATTTTTCTTATAAATCTGGCGTCCGAAGTGCCTCCTGTTGTGGAAAATTTTGGATTTATTTTAGTTATTTTTTTTATTATTTTTTTTGCCATATAAATAGTTTTTTCTGGTTTTGTTAAAAATGCGTCTCCACTAAATTCATAATGTATTTTGAATTTACACTTAGTTCTCTTACAGATTTTTTTTATTATTGTATTAATTTTTTTTTTTAGGGATATTGAAGTGTGGATATTATTATACCTGATATTAAATTGAGATTTCACTTTTGCTGGAATTATATTATGGGCCTTATTACCAACGTCTATACTTGTAAACTCTAAGTTTGATGGTTGAAAATTTTCATTACCCTCATCTAACTTGATGTCCTTTAGTTTTTTACAAATAGTTAGTAATGTAGTTATTGGGTTTTTTGACAATTTAGGATAGGCGACGTGGCCCTGTGTGCCTGACACTTCTAACACACCGGATAAACTGCCTCTTCTTCCTATTTTAATCATATCACCTAATTTGTTTGGGTTGGTGGGCTCACCAACAATACAGAAATTTATCTTTTCTCCTTTTTTTTTTAAATATTCAACAACTTTCTTTGTACCGTTGATCGCAACACCTTCTTCATCACCAGTAATTAAAAAGCTAATCGAACCGTTAATTGTTGGATTTTTTTTTAAATATTTACTTACAGCAGAGGTAAAACAAGCAATTGAACTCTTCATATCATTTGCACCTCGGCCAATTAGATAGTTGTTTTTTATAATTGGTTTAAATGGGTTCACTGTCCAATCTTTGTAATTTCCTGGCGGCACCACATCAGTATGACCTGCATAGCAAATATTAGGTTGCTTAATTCCCAATCTTGCATAAAGATTTTTTATAGGTTTACTTTTTTTATCTTTAAATTCTAAAATTTTACATACAAATCCAAGAGATTTTAATTTTTTACTTAAAAAACTTATTGCCCCTGCATCTATAGGAGTAATACTTGGAAATCTTATAAGTTCTTTTGATAACTTTATTTCATCTATATTTATCATTAGTCTCTCAGCAAGTCATTGATAGAAGTCTTGCTTCTCGTCTTTTCATCAACTTTTTTTACAATGACTGCACAATATAGTGAGGGGCCATCAGGATTTTTTTTATTAGGCAAGCTTCCAGGCACTACAACAGAATAAGCAGGAACTTTTCCATAAGTAATTTCCCCAGAACTTCTGTCAACTATTTTTGTTGATGCCCCAATATAAACGCCCATTGAAATAACAGCGCCAGTCTCAACAAGCACACCTTCTGCAATTTCAGAGCGCGCACCTATAAAACAATTATCTTCTATAATAACTGGCTTAGCTTGTAATGGTTCAAGCACGCCGCCAATTCCAGCTCCGCCAGATACATGGCAATTTTTTCCAACCTGAGCACAAGAACCAACTGATGCCCACGTATCTATCATTGTTCCTTCGTCGACGTATGCACCAAGATTTATAAAGCAAGGCATTAAAACAGCGTTCTTTGCAATAAAAGATCCTTTCCTTACAACTCCATTTGGCACATGTCTGTAGCCAGCCTTTTTCCAGTCCTCTTCTGTCCAGTCAGCTGATTTGCCTGGAACTTTATCCCACCACGTAGTGTAAGGACCACGTAATATTTGCATTTTATTTATTTTAAAACTTAATAAGATAGCTTTTTTAATCCATTGGTTAACCACCCATTTATTATTTTTTCTCTCTGCGACTCTTATTTTTCCTTGATCAACTAATTCAATTGTTTCATTAATAGTGTTAATTATTGATTGATTTGAGTCAGTATTTATTTTTTCTTTATTATCAAAAGCTTCACTAATAATTTTTTCAAATTTATCTAAGTCCATTTATCTCCTTTAAAAATTTTGCAAGGTCATCAGTTTTATAATTAATAAAATCAGAGTCAGAGAATTCAGCTGCCCAAGGTTCATCATTTTTAATCCAAACAGTTTTCATTCCTAATTCATGCGCTGGTTTTAAATTTCTTGCGATATCTTCGATAAATATACTATATTGTGGCTCAATTTTGTATTTTTCTATAATCTTTTTATAAGGCTCAATTGACGGTTTGGGTATAAAATTAGACTCTACAATATCAAATACTCCATCAAAAAGCTTTTCAATTCCAATTCTTTTAGTAACATTGGCCACATGAGCTTTAGACCCATTGGTAAATATAAATTTTTTCCCTTCCAAATTGGCAATCTCTTGCTCCAAAGGTTTATCTGCCTTTAAAAAATCTAAATCTACATCATGAACAAATTCTAAAAATTCGTTCGCATCAATCTTATGGTTTTTGATCATACCATTTAGAGTTGTGTTATATTCATGAAAATAATTTTTTTGGATTTTCTTAGCCTCTTCAATACTAACATTGAGTTTTTCAGATATAAATTTTGACATTTTTTTATCTACTTGATCAAATACTTTGGTGTCTCCAGAATACAGAGTGTTGTCCAGATCGAATATCCAGTACTTTATTTTTGTTAATTCTTTCATTTTCTTATAAGTGTACCCGCACCTTTATCAGAAAAAATTTCAAAGAGAATCGAATGAGGTTTTCTTCCATCAATTATAACTACTCCTTTTACACCATTCCTAACTGCATCTATACATGTATTAATTTTAGGTATCATCCCACTAATTATAGTTTCATTGGCAATCATTTCTAAAGCTTGTTCAACATTTATTTCCGGTATTAATTTTTTTCCTTTATCATAGACACCTTCTACATTGGTCATTAAAAGAAGTCTTCTAGAATTTAAGGCTTTTGCTATAGCGCCAGCAGCGGTATCTGCATTTATATTATAGGGCATGTTATCTTTATTAAGCCCCATGGGTGCTAGAATCGGAATCTCTTTTCTGCCTATTATTTGTTCTAAAACATTAACTTGTATTTTTTCAGGAATTCCAACAAATCCCAATTCACTTCTTTCGGGTTTAATAGTTATAACATTGTATTCTTTAGTTGTTATCGACCAAGCTTTACAAGACCTATTTTTTAAAGCAGCTACAATTTCTTTATTAAATTTTATTAGAACACTCTCCACAACATTTATAATATTTTTGTCTGTAACTCTAAGACCTCTAATAAACTTACTTTCAATATGAAGTTCTTTTAACTTATTTTTTATTCTTGGACCACCACCATGAACTATTACAGTTGAAAGCCCTAATTTATTTAAAATAATAATATCTTCTATAAAATTCTTGAATAGCTCAGGATCTATTAAAACATTTCCACCGCATTTAATAACTATTTTATCTTTTTTATATTTTTGTACGTACTTTGAGACATTATTTATATCAGGTGCCAATCGAGGCCAAAATTTTCCAATGTCATCTAAAGTAAGGTCCTTTGACATTTAATTTGTTTTAATTTTTGTCTTTTTCATTATTACCCATTGCTGAGCAATTGTTAATATATTGTTAACTGTCCAATAAACTACAAGGCCTGACGGGAATGAGGCTAAAATTATAGTTAGAAAAATTGGAAAGAAAGCAAATATTTTTGCCTGTATAGGGTCCGTTGGAGCTGGATTTAATTTTTGTTGCACCCACATTGAAAGACCCATTAGGATAGGCCAAATCCCAATCATTAAGAAACTTGGTGGATTCCATGGAATTAAACCAAACATATTAAAAAGTGAAGTAGGGTCCTGTGCTGATAAATCTTTAATCCATCCAAAGAAGGGTTGGTGTCTCATTTCTAATGAAATAAATAACATTTTATAAATAGCAAAGAAGAACGGAATTTGTATTAACACAGGTAAACAGCCAGAGGCGGGGTTAACTTTTTCTTTTTTGTAAAGAGCCATCATCTCTTGCTGCAATTTAACTTTATCTTCTTTATGCACCTCTTTTAATCTCACCATCTCGGGCTGTAGCGCCTTCATTTTAGCCATCGATCTAAAGGAATAGTTTGCCAGGGGAAAAAACAATATTCTAATTCCCAAAGTAATTAAAACAATCGCTATTCCGAAATTGCCAGATATTTTAAACAGGTAATCAATTACAAAAAAAAGTGGTTTTGTAAAAAAATAAAACCAACCCCAATCTATGACCAAATCTAGTTTATCTATATTTTGATTTGCAGCATAAGCATCAATAGTTTCAACTTCTTTTGCAGCCACAAACAATTTTATTTCATGAGTGCCATTAGAAGAGGGTGCAATAGTTGTTGGATTATTTAAAATGTAGTTAGCTTTATAAGCATTTTTGTATAAGAAAGTTGATTTAAAATTTTTACCCTTTTCAGGAACTAATGCTGTCATCCAATATTTATCTGTAATACCAATCCAACCACTATTAGCTTCTCTTACTATTTTTTTTTCTTCGATATCATCATAGTCATCTTCTTTAAGCTCTTCATCAAAAACTCCAATAAAACCCTCGTGAGAAATATAAAAATTTTGAATATCATCTGGTATTTTATTTCTAGTAATTTGAGCGTAAGGATATAAATCTATCAATTTGTTTGTATTGTTTTGTACTGCTTGTGAAATTTTAAACAGATACTTTTCATCTATTTCAATTTTCTTTTTAAATATAATTCCCTTGTTATTGTTCCACTCTAGAACTATGGGAGTATTTTCACTTAGAACTTTATTTCCAATAACTTTCCAAACAGAATCTAAAGTTGGGACGTCTATTTTATTTGCAATGCTAGTCCATCCTGTTTCAACAAAAAATCCATTTTCTGTTTCTCTAGGATTTAAAAATTCTACATTTTGATTATCTTTTAAATTTTTTTTATGATTTTTAAATGAAATATCGTCTATCAAAGCGCCTTTTAATAAAATAGAGCCAACAACACTATTATTTTCAACTTTTATTCTATCTTTAATATTTATTGAATCTTCTCTAGATATTGATTTGACGTCAATTGATTGATTTATAGTTGGTGCAATATTATTATTTTCTAGTTTGTTTTGAATACTTGACTGTTGATTAGTTGTTTTTTCTACTGGTTGAGGACTTTCAAAAAAAGCACCCCAAAAAAGTAAAACAGACATAGAAAGTGCGATCGCTATAAATACATTTTTATTATCCATTTAACTTTTTCCTTTAGATATTTTTTTATTAGGCACGTAATCCAACCCAGAGCTACCGCCTAGGAGCTTAATTGGGTGACATCTTAGTATTCTTTTAAATCCAAAGTATGACCCTTTTATTAAATTGTGAGTTCTAAGAGACTCAATAAAATATTCAGAACAGGTAGGTAAATAACGACATCTATTACCAAGAATTGATGAAATAAAAATTTTATAAAATTTTATAAAACAGATTATTATTAAAACAGTAAATTTAGACATTTTTTTATTTAAATTTCTCAAAACCCTTAATCATAGCTTGTAAAAGAATATTGTGTTTTTCTAAATAAGCTTTTGATTTACCAAAAACTATATAAGTATAATCGTAATTAATTGCACCCTTTATTTTTAGCATTTTTAACACAATAGCTTTTAATTTTCTTCTTATTTTGTTTCTTTTTACCGCGTTACCAATTTTTTTTTTCATTACAAAGCTTATCATTATCGCCTTGTTGTCTTTATTTTTGATAAAATTTTTAGCCGCAAAAATTGAAAAAAAATCTGTATGAGTTTTTTTCTCTTTTAACGCTAGTTTAAAATGGTTGCTTTTTTTCAAACTAATAAGCTTAACCATGCAGATTTTATGTTGATAGTGTCTTACGACCCTTTGAACGTCTCCTAGCTATAAGTTTACGCCCAGCTTTAGTCGCCATTCTAGACCTAAACCCATGTCTTCTTTTTCTAACAAGTTTACTTGGTTGATAAGTTCTTTTCATAAAATATTTTTAGTTATATAAGTAATTAACTCAGACATGTACAGTTAATATTTACTAATGAACACTAAATTAAAACTATTATTAGGCATAATTTACGGGCTTAGCTTAGTAGCTTTGTTTTCTTTGTTATTTTCATATTTTGACATAAGGGATTTAAGCAATTATTCGCTCATCAGGGAAAATAGTAAAACTTTAATAAATTTTAAGAATGAAAATATGATTTTATTTACTATTGCGTTTTTTGTTTTTTCAGCAACTTGGGTTTTTCTTTTAGGATTTGGTTCCCCGGTGGCCATAATTTCTGGTTTTATATTTGGTAAATGGATAGGTACATTAATATCTGTGCTTGCTTTTACTTTAGGAAGCTCTTTACTGTATTTGATGGCAGGATTATATTTCAGTAAATTTATTATTAAAAATTTTTCTCATCGAATAGAAAAATATAAAAATTTGTTTAACAAGAATGAATTAATATATTTTATGATATTTAGATTTACTGGTGGAGCGGGCTTACCTTTTGCTATTCAGAATGTTTTACCAGTTATATTTGATATGAAATTAAAAAATTATATTTATTCAACATTAGCAGGCTTGATACCAACAATTTTTATAATTAATTCCTTAGGTAGCGGTATTAAAAATTTAATAAATGTGAATAATAGTTTGAGCTATAAGAGCATAATATTAGACTCTGAAATTTATGTACCATTATTATTTTTTTTAATGATTTTAACCATATCATTTTTTATTAAAAATAAATTTTTCAAGTAATTAAAGAATCTTAAAATAATATTTTACCAAATACTTTTTGACTATTATTTCTTTCAGTAATTAATTTATAATTCAAAGATTTGTCTTTATGAAAAAATATTACTTTCAAAGCGCTCTCTGGATTATTTATTTCATTTCTAGATCCGTGATCAGATAAAATTAAAATTTCCAAATTATCTATTAGTTTTTTATTTTTTAAGTTAGAAATAAATTTATCAATAAATTTCATAGTACATATTCTATCTATATTGTGATTATACGTATGTTTCTTTATTGACATAGTCCCACTGTAATTTCTTAGAGATTTTTTGCCTAAATATTTACATTCTTCCGTATATCCATAAGGCTTGTGGGGAACAAGAGTGTGTACAAATATCAAATCATAGTTTTTTGTTTCAACATCTGATGTAATCTTATTTAATAAATTTACAAATGTTCCTTTTTCACCCTGAGGACTGATGGTTGTGTCTATGACTCCATATTCTCTTAATAATCTCCATGTAAAAGCAGCAACTATTGAGCCATCTAATTTCCATGCATTAATTATCTTTGAGAGCGATGTATTTTTAAAACCTTCTATATAATTTGATTGAGTAAAAGGGTTGAACTCATCACATTTTTTTACTCTTTTGTGTAAGCAGAAGTTTATATGCATAGTTTGAAATACTGAAATTGAATTAAATTTTTTAAATAGTTTATTTTTTTTCAAATAGTATTCAGAATAAAATTCATCCCTTGTTTCCTTGATCTGATATTCTTGTATATCGGTACCCTTGTGTTTTTTATAATTATTAACCATAGAGCTTATGGAAAAAGTTGTATTAGCGTGAGAGGAATAAATATTTGAATATAAATTCATTTCATATTTTTTAGCTAAATTGTCTGCGAGGCTATCAAATTCTTTGCCTTTTGGGGTACTACTTTCTAAGCTATTCATGCCAGAAAATTCATCTAATATTAAAACTAATTTTGTTTTTTCAAAATTTAAATCTTTATTTGCAATTTGAAAGTTATTTATATTTTTATAAGAACTTGTGTTGTCGGTTATAGAAAAAACAAAAATTGAAAAAAGAAAAACAGTTAAAATATAAACCCCATTTTTTCTTAATAATTTTATAAATATATAGCATAGCAGGGTTAAGAAAATTAAGATAAATAGCGACGTATAATAAACAATTCCATATGATGAGGCATTTAACAGGTTAAACCAAAATTCCATGTAATTTAACGTTAAGCCCGAATGTAGACCCAAATGATTGTCTATGCCATATGCTATTAAAAGTGAATAATAAAATTTAATCAGCAAGTTATCAAATTTATTATTTAAATTTTTATTAATGAAATTATGAATAATCAATAATAGAATTAAAAATAATATAATTGTAATATAATTTACTGCATCAAATTGAAATTTAATTAGCCAAACTGGAAAAACCGATATAAAAAAAATTAAGTTAGATTTTAGAACACTCATATATCCTTCTAGCAGGTGAATTAATTTTTTGGTAGACTTCATTATTTAGGTAAATAAATTTGCTTGCTCTGTTTTTAAATAAACACTTTTCAAGTTTTGAGTTATTCACTTTTTTTCTTAAAAATTTTTTTTAAAAGAACTTTTAATTTATTCCAATACAAAGTTATTGTTGCACCCAATGCAGCTATAAAACCAAGAATAGCTTGAAGAATTATGCTCGATGTACCGGGATCTAAATATGCAAATGCACTATCTGTTAGAGCCATTAAAAAGGTTAAAGCTAGTATACTTTTAAGCATAAAATCTGAAATACAATATTTCTATTATATATGCAAATCAATAATACTTGAGTATAATTATATTTAAATTTTCTTTAAATTTTTATGAAAAATGACTTAAGTACAGATCCTAGTCCATATTTACAGCAACATAAAAATAATCCTGTTGATTGGCAGCTATGGAGTAAAAACACACTAAAAAATGCAAAATTTTTTAAAAAGCCTATTTTGTTAAGTATTGGCTACGCGAGTTGTCATTGGTGTCATGTTATGGCACATGAAAGTTTTGAAGATTTGGAAACAGCAAAATTAATGAATCAATATTTTATAAATATAAAAGTAGATCGGGAGGAAAGACCAGATATTGATTTTGTTTTTCAAAATTGTTATCAACTTTTTAATAGATCAGGAGGCGGTTGGCCACTCACAATATTTCTTGATGAAAATGCCGTTCCTTTTATGAGCGGCACTTATTTTCCAAAAATTGAGCAAAATGGCCTACCTTCATTTAAAGATGTGCTTAAAAAAGTAGGAGACATTTATAAAACTCAAAGAACAGCGATTATAAAAAATTCTCCAATAATAATTAAAGCCTTAGAGTTAAAAAAAAATCCAGTTATTAATCAAGATTTAATATCTATATTAAATTTAACAATTAATAATTTAGACGAGGTTAATGGCGGATACAAAGGATCTCCAAAATTTCCAATTTATTATGTTTACGAAACATTGTTGTATTTCTATAACAAAACTAAAGAGAAAAATTTTTTGAGGCCTGTTTCTTTAATTTTATCTAAGCTTTGTTCTCAGGGAATTTACGATCACGTGGAGGGAGGTGTGGCAAGATATACAGTAGATGATAAATGGTTAGTCCCTCATTTTGAAAAAATGCTTTACGATAATGTTCAGTTTATTTCTATATTATCCAAATATTTAAAAATTAATTCAAATAAATATTTTATAAATAAGGTTGAACAGACTATAAATTATTTGAGGGTGAATTTTACAAACCATGAGGGTGACGGTTTATTGGGCTCGGCCTATGATGCTGATAGCGAAGGTGTAGAAGGGAAATATTATATTTTCACATTTGATGAAATAAAAAAAATAGAAAATATTGAAAAATATTTTGAAATTAGCCCCAATGGAAATTGGGAAGGAAAAATTATTTTAAAAGAAAAAGAGTTAAAGACGCCCCCACAAAATATGATAAATTCACTAAATGAGCTAAGAAAAAATAAAAAAAAGCCCTTTTTTGACAATAAAAGTCAATTAGATTTAAATTGTATGTGGGTTAACGCTTTAATTTCGGCCCATAAAGTTATGCCAGAGGGAGAATATTTAATGGAGGCAGAAAAATTTTTTAAAAAGATAGAAAAAAAATTCTCAATTTCTAATTTATTTCATAGCAATTCAAAGGAAATAGTATTTCTTGAAGATTACGCTTATATGATCAAAACTTTGATCGATTTATCTGAGGAGACTTTAAAAGCTAGATACAGATTATGTGCACAAGAATTAACACAAGATGCTATAAATAAATTTTATCATAAAGAAAAAAATTTGTTTCAAAAAAATCCAATTTTAAGTAACGATATATTTTCAGAACCTTTAGATGTTAGTGATCATACAATTCCTAATGGAAATTCAATTATGCTGATGAATTTTGCTAGACTCGGGTTGATAAAAGAGGGAAAAATTTTATGTGATAGTTTAAATGGATATTTAAATATATATAAATCCTCGATGAGCAGTACAATAAAATCTATCGATTATTTTAATGAAGTTTTGCTTGGAAAAAATTGTAATGATGATGGGTGCGAAATATGAAGTCTTTTAAAATAAAAAATTTATCAATAATACACTGGGGTATCTGGCTTATCTTAATAGTTGTTTGGAACTTTTGTTTCCCTAAAGCCCTGCCTTTTGAAGACGTAATTGTCAGCGTCATATTATCTATAGCGTTTATAATAATTAAAAAAAAGAAAGCTAAATAAAATTTTATAGCATCACATGTATAATAAATTTACTTATTTGATAAAAACAAGATTTTTTTTAAAGAAACCAGAGAAAAAAAAGATATTAATTTTTGATAGGAGTGGCTCTGATGCTTTCACAAATTATTTAAAAAAATCAGATTACTCAATATTAGATAGAAGATATGAAAGTATAAATATCTCAATATTGATTAAATCTTTATTTAGACATGATTTGAAGTGCAAATTCTCTGAAAAATACTTCTTAACATTTATCGAGAGTGTCAAACCAAAAATACTATTGACCTTTATTGAAAACAATCCAGTTTTTTATTCTTTAAAAAGTAAAAAAATAAACTTCAAAAAAATATTTGTCCAAAATGGTCTGGGATTTAATGAAATTATTAAAAAATATAATTTAGATAAAAAAATAAACAAAGTAGATTATATGTTTACTTTTAGTGAAGATTATTCAAAAATTTTTTCTAAATACATAAAAGGCAGAACTATTGCAATTGGTGGTTTTAAAAATAATCACGTTAAAATTAAAAAATATTCATCAAATAATGATATTTTATTTATTTCTCAATGGCGTGAAAGAGATACCCCAGAATATCCATATAATATTCTTGGAAAGAAATTAATTATTTTCCTTAATAATTTTTGTTACGAAAAAAAAAAAAGTTTTGTAATAATTGGAGCGTACAACAAAGATAATAAGCTAGAAAAAAAATTTTATGATGATATTTTAAAAGAACAAAATAAAAAATGTAACTATAAGTTTATCCCTAAAAAAAATATTTACGCAAATTATAAACATGTCGACAATTCAAAAATTATAATTACTGTCGATTCAGCTTTAGGCTATGAGTCATTCGCCAGAGGCAGCAAAGTAATCTTTTATAATTTTAGATCAAAGAAGAATATGCTTAGATACGGTTGGCCAGGAAAGTACAATAACGAAGGTAAATTTTGGTTAAATAGCCATAATGAGAGCAAATTAAAAAAAATGATTAATTATTTGCTAAAAATTAATACAAAAAAATGGCTCCAAATAAAAAAAATCACGAAGCACCAAAAAGTTTTTTATGATTATAAAAATACTAATTTTAAAAAAATTATCAATATTTTGAAGAAATAAAAAGATTTATGATAAACAGAAAATATGATTGTCAATCTTCATTTGTAGTTAAACGTTAGGTTTTTTTTTGAATCACTAGGACTAATAAAAAGATACAAGTCATAT
>Ga0114997_10003632_pt1 | contig 12074 bp, 7 predicted proteins | sample ArcticOcean_MG_C_2_FD_87045 | JGI IMG/M metagenome (GOLD analysis project Ga0114997, IMG submission 87045) | Marine microbial communities from western Arctic Ocean - ArcticOcean_MG_CB4_136 | ecosystem: Environmental > Aquatic > Marine > Oceanic | place: Arctic Ocean: Canada Basin | collected... | reverse complement strand
TTGGCACCTTCTTCTTCTTCGGACAAAAAGGTGTTCCTCTCAATTCTACTCTTCTTTCAAGAGAGATACAATTTCCTCCACAACTCACTCACTCAAACTCTGTTCTTCAGTCGTCATAATAGTACGCTTCTTCTACATATATAATCTTTCCTCCCTTCTTCTTACAGCAGCGTTTAATAATAATAATACACTCGTACTGATTAGTATTATTATTATTATTATTATTATTAAATATGACGACTGAAGAAGAACAGAGTGGTGGTGTTAATGTTAAAGGTAAAGGTGGAAACGAAGAAGGAAACGTGCCGTTTATGATTTCAGAAATACAACGAGAAATGAACGCGCGGTGTGTGCAGTTACAACTTAACTTCAAACGAGAACACGAGGAGAACGTGAAAGAGAAAGAGAAGATGAGAGATTCAATCGAGCGTTTAACGAGGATTAAGGACGATTTGATGAAAAGTTTAACGTTGATGACGAAAGAAAGAGACTCGTTTCGAGAGAAGGCGATGGGAGAGAAGTTGTTGAATTTTGCATCTCATCGTCAAACTTTTCCTTCTTCTTTCATCAAAGAAGAAAAGAGAGACGAAAGAGAAAATTTTTACGATAATAATACTGAAATTGACGACGACGACGACGACAAAGAAGAAGAGGATTCTTTTGACGACGGTGGTAAGAACAACGAGGATACTCAAACTCTCGTATCGCGAGCGCGATTTCAAAAATTACAAGCCGAGTTGATGATTTATCGCGAAGCGGCGGCAAAGTATCGAAAGGAGAAAGAGGTGGCGCGTTCAAAATTAGAAAAGTACGAAAGAAAACAACAACAGCAGCCGCAACAACGGCAACAAAAGCGAGGAGGAGGAAAAGAAGATAATACTGCGAAGAGAAAGCGGCCGCACTCTCCGGCTTCGAAGTACGCCGTGTTCGCCGGCGAAGATTACACGACCAAAGACGAAGAGCTCGAAGAGATTGGAAACAGACGACGAGGAAAAGACGACGAGGAAGAGAGAGAAAAACGACAACGACGACGACGGGAACAACAACACTCTCATCGACACCGGGACGAGATGAACGATATCGACGACGAGTATAGCGCTAGAAAGAAGAACGATAAGAAAACCGACGACGACGAAAAATCTTTTTCGTTCAACAGAACGGAAGACTTTTGGGCGTTTGATAAGAAGAACGAAACGGCGATAAAATCTAACGCATTCGTAAATCCGCAGCGACAACAACAACAACAACAGCAACAACAACAACATCAAACAGATAAACCAAAGCCGAAAAAGCACGTCGACGCGTCGAATATGATGATAATGTCGAAGAGAGCAAGTTTAGAAGGGGCGAGTAAAAAAGGCACCGCGGCGGCTTCAACAGCAGCAAAGAAAGGCGTTTCGAAGAGATTTCAGGGTTTATGGAACGACGCCATGAAGAAGAAAACGACGACGATTAGCGATACGAAGACACCACCGCCACCGCGATCGGGCGCTATGTTCGAAACGCCTAAAACGAACGAAGCGCAAATCAACGAGAACACGCCGGGAGAAGAGGAAGTTTTGGTCATCAAGAACACCCAAGAAGAAGAAGAGAAAGAAGAGAAAGAAGTGAAACGCACGAAGCAAGAACTCCGCGAAGATCATCAGCAAAAATCGAATAAATGTTTACCTGTTGACAAACCACTGCGAGAGGTGAAGTACCAAGAAGTTGTTCGTGGGAAAGAGGCGCGAAAAGAGCTCATCGGGTACGCGTGCCAAGAATGCGAAAGGTTTTACGCCGTCGCCGGTCAACTCGATCGAAGGGCGTGCGAACACGGAAGTAACGCTTTGAATAATAACACGAATAACGGGGCACCGCCAAGAAACCTGGAAAATTCCCGTCATCGCGCGAAGTACCTTCCTCCGAAAGATCCGGCTGGATATTGGGATCTCGGAGGCTTCACGCAAACGCAACCGGATCCAAAGAAGAGGAAAGCGACAAAGTTCGACGAGACTCCTCCGTCGCAGGAAAATTTGTAAACTGAACGCGCAGAGAAAAGAGAGTTTATGAAAGATGTTGCGAAACATCTGAAAGAACATTGATTCCCACATACTACTACTATGTACCTATAGAAATAATAATAATAATATAATAAACAAGGCGCTGTACTGGTAAACTTTTTTGTATGACTATCTACTTCTGTTTTTTCAAATTGTTTTATACATCTACTCTCCTTTGTCTTTGGCATCTGGCGGTGGTGGCGGCGGAAACATAGAGTACACGTTCAACATGCTCAAAACGACCCCTAAGGCTCCTACGTTCCTCTTCTTCATCGGAATTTTCTCCAAAAGCGCCAACGCTAACAACGCTTGCAAGGTGTTGGTCGTGATGGCGGTAAACACTGGCTTGGCAACCTTTGCGATTTCTTGTTTTCTATCCTCGTCGTCGTCCGCTTCCGCGACATCTCTCACACACTTTCCTAACTCGTTCGCGCTTTGGTACAACCCAGCTACTGACCCGACGAACCACCCGTAATATGAGAGCTTTTGACACAGTTCGGTTATTTGCTTGTTCGTGACTAAACCGGTCGCGCCTAAGAATACGATGTGATCGAAAGCCATGTACGCCGACATTCCAATCGCTTTTGAGTACGCCACTAACACTTTCGCTTGCTTCCCAACCGGTGGATTTTCAATCACCGGGAGTAAAAACTCCACCTCTTTGAAAATCCGAAACGGTTTCCTCGCGCTCCCAAACGATTTTTGCAAATTCAACGCGTTCCCGGGCGTTCCGTTGGACGTAAACATGGCTAAATACTGCAACAACGCCAAGGTTTTATCCTTCCCGTCTGATTTCGCGAGCAAACCTTTCATTCTGTTTGAGAATATAATCACCGAGTTCTTTTCTGGAAGTAAATCTTTTAGCGAAGAGAGAAGCAGAGAAGAAGAAGAAGGCTGATGGTTGGTGGTGTTGTCCATAATTTTCCAGGCCGTTTCTGACGATGATGATGATGAGATTGGAGATCTCAATACTAACGAAACGACACAAGACTTCTCTTCAAAACGAAGAACGATTCTTTCTCGCCCCTTTAGGCCCGTTCAACACACACGCGCGCGCACGCAACAGATGAAAGGAGAAGAAGACTTTTACGACGACGACGACGACGAAGAGAGTGTTTGTCTGGGTGTGAGATACTATCACTTTTGGAGAGAATTCAAACTTGTTCTCAGCAAAAACAGGTGTTTTTAATTTGATTTATTGATTTTGTGCTGCGACGAATGAAGAAGAAGAATAGGACGTATTTTGGGTACCACTGAAAAACTGGTACAAAATAAATAATGTAATAATTATACATTCATTCGCGCAATCTACCGTATGTAACTCTCTGTACGAGTGCTGTTGTCTATCTACCCCTCGTCATCTCGTCATCATCGGGGTCGACGCTTTTTCATATGCCAAAATGTCTTCGTCTTCATCGGTGCCGACAAAGGCATTCTCCCACGCGAGCGCTTCGACCGCACTCGGTCTTTTACTCGGATCGACGCTTAAACACTTCGCGATGAGTTTGCAAAACGCCACGGGTTGACGACCAGATAAGTCTTCGATGATCTTCTCCGTAAGCGTCGTCGATTGGATGATTTCGTTTTGATTCTTCACCAAGTCGCCGTAGCGTTCTCGCATATTTTTTTCTTGCGAAGGCGCGAGACGAAAGTCAGGATAAGTGAGCATCTGTGTGAGAATTTTCGCATCGAGTTCGAGCTCGGTTTGGTTCAAGCGATTTAATTCGGTTTCGGACATCGCCATCGCTTTCTGCTTCGATTTTGTCGTCATGTTTTCTCCGGCATCTAAAGAGTCCGCGAAGATTTCTTTTCCCGTGCACAGAAAGTACATCGCAATGGCAAATGCAAAGATGTCAATTTTCGCATACGTTTCCATCGATACCTGTTCGCCGTCGTTGTCGTTGATTCTTTCGCTGTCGGACGAGGTCGCAGGTAATTCGTATTTCCCGAGCAAAACTTCTGGAGCTTGATACCCAGGCGTTCCGCTGCTTGGATCGTACTCGATAGAACAGACCATATTTATTTTCCCACCGCTTTGAAATGAACCCCCGTCCTCTTCTTCGTTCGTTGTGGGAACGATTTCCGGAAAGTACAACTCACACGCCGTTTGTGAATGCGCGACACCGAAATCTATGATGGTTGCTTTTCGATTGAAATCCTCTGCGCCTTCTCTACCTCTGATGAGAATGTTGCCAGACTTGATGTCGCGATGAATTACGTTACGTTCGTGACAATGTTTCAACGCGTGCAAAATACGACGGGCCATCGCACCGCACTCTCTCGGCGTCAATCGTCCTAATTTTCTCGCCTCATGCGCATTTTCTCCGTGATCTTTCAACAACAAGTACGATTCGTTCCTATCGGATTCGAGAAAGGCCGCAATAACTTCAACTATCGCTGGATGTTTCGGTAGCGTAGCTAACACGGCCGTTTCGACTTTCCCAAACCCGTACCCGTCTCCTTGAGGAGCATCGAAAGCGTCTCGGCCCGGAAAAGGCGCAGAACACTTCAAAACAGATTCACCCTGCGTAAAGAAGTCCGTTTTACTCAACGCGAGCGATGATAAATTGCTTGCGGCATCTTTCTGCGCTGAAAATACGTCCGAAAATGTACCTTCGCCAACAATTGTGGTTGGAGACTTCTCGTAAAAGAGCTTTCCCAAGGCGGTACCGTACAACGCCATCGCTTCTTTTTTACTTTCGTTTGCAAAAAAGGTACCCCCAGTATCAAATACAGGGGTGCTTGATGCTAAGCGTTCTCTAACTTTCTCTTCGAGAGCGAGTTGTTCTATCGTCGTCGGCGCGTACTGTTTTGAAGATATGGCGGCGAAGTAGCTATTTCGACGTCGTCGCGCAACTTCTCTGACTTTCGTTTCCTTTTCTCGTTTCTCCGATTCGGGGTTCAGTGCATCACTGATACTACTACTGCTAATATTATTGGTGCTTTCTTCCTCTACAGTGGATGATGATGATAACGGTGTAGCAATCGCATCGTACCTCTTGTTGTCTAACGCTCGATCCCACGGGTGTAACTCATCGTCGTAACTTAACGCCCACTGATTGAACTCTTTCTTTAATTCGTCCACTTTTTTTCCATCAAAAACTGCAGCCGCTGTCGAAGATGTTTCTCTCGTTTGCATCGCTTCGACTTGCTTAGGCACCACATAGCCTGTCGAAGAAGAAGGACGGGGTGATGATGATTTCCCGGACGACGGTTCAGTTTCGAACAACCGCTGAGGTGGAGGTGATGATGATGGTCGCGGAATGATGTTACTTTTAATCTGCTGAGAAGAGAACGCGACGTTTGAATCTTCCATCTGTTTCAAAAACGGGTTGACTTCTTCCTCTTCTCTCCGTCGTAAAATTTCTTGTTGTTCTCGCTGGTGCTGGTCTTCGCTCCGTCTAGGAGGTCTTGGCGATTTATTTCTAACCGCCGCGGTTTGCGGGGTATCGAATGCAAACGTGATCGGTTGGAGAGATGCATCATCGCCGTTCTCTTCTCGTTTACCCCTTTCTCCTCTTTTCTTTGCGAATGTGGAGAAGAACGCTCCCGCGGCGACTGTGGTGACCACCGTCGCGCCGAACGCGCAATACGAAAGCCAAGTGGAAGAAGGAGTTGGTGGTGGTGATTGATCGCGAGAAGAAGATACGGATATGACTGCTTTCGCATCCTTCTGTTTCGTATTCGTCGTCGTATTCTTCTTCTTCGTCTCTTTCTTCTCCTTCTTCTTCTTCTTCTTCCTTTCTTCTTCTCGTCGTTCTCCGGTGAACCGCTTGAGAATATCAATATCGATTATTTTCACCTTGACTTTCATCGCTTCTCGAAACGAAGGCACGAACTCGTTCTTCTTCGACGATAAAGACGGCGACGACGATTTCGTATCCGTTTTCTTCTTCTTCTTCGCGCTTCTTCTGGTTCCATCGGTTCTTCCCCCGACGGGTAAACTCCCACTTCGAATTTGCATTTTCATTTTTGAAATAAAATGTATAAATTTAAAGCGTATCTATCTGTGAAATGCTTTGTGGACGAATAAAACGATCGATCGATATTTATCGATCTATCTCTTATCTTCCGATCTTCTGAGAAAGAAGATCGCAGACGCAAAGAAGATCAGAGACGTTCTTCGTTTCTTCTCTCGTTGTTGTTCGTCGTTCTCACTTTTGTTGCGCGAAGTGCGTTATTTTGAGGGAGACGAAAGAGATATTTTCTTCCAAGTCGTCTTTTAAAAGTCGTCTTTTATACCAAAAAAGTCAAAATTTTGTCTGTGTTTGTTGGGGAGACTGGGACTCTTTTTAACTGAGACTCGTTTCTGATCATCACAATCATCACACACCATCACATAATGAGCAGTCGAAATGTTTTACGACGAGGTTTGAAAACCTCCTCCTCTTTCGCGCAGTCGTTGCCGGCTTTGAAAGAGCGATCGGCGGCGGCAGCAACGACGAAACCGTCCATTTTCTCCCAAATCTTCGGTGGATCGGCGACGAAGCAACCGCCGATGGACGAACCTATGCCGAATGTTATCATTCCCGAAAGCCCGATCTACCCGAAGGAAGCGCCAAAAACTTTGGTCACGACGCTTTCAAACGGGGCCACGATTGCCTCAGAAAACACTCCCGGGGCGACCATGGCCGTCGGTTTATACTTGGAAAGTGGAAGTAAGTACGAGCAGCCGTACATGTCAGGCGCTTCGCACATGCTCGAAAGAATGGCTTTCAAAGCGACGACGAACAGAACGAACTTTCGAATTACGAAAGAGGCAGAAGTGATGAGCGCGAGTTTATTAGCCGCGGCGTCGAGAGAACAAATGTCTTACACCGTGGATGCGTTAAAAACGCATTTACCAGAGGCAGTGGAGTTGCTTTGCGATTCGGCTTTGAATCCGAAGCTCGCTAACCACGAAGTCGCGAAGATGGCGAAAGACTTGAAGAAAGAAATCGAAGAGCTCAAAACGAATCCGCAAGCTATGTTGATGGAGGCTGTGCACTCGACGGCGTACGACGGAGGATTAGGAAACGCACTTTTAGCCTCGCAAGAATCTATAGACGCGATTGACGGCGACGCTTTGCGCGAATTCATCGCCGAAAATTACGTCGCACCGAGAATGGTCTTGGCGGCTTCGGGCGCGGATCACCAAGAGTTGGTGTCCATCGCGAGTCCAATGTTGGAGACTGTCAGTAAAGGTTCGGCGACGACGACGAGCAAAGAAATTCCGTCGAAATATATGGGCGGTGACTTTCGAGTGAAGAATGAATCTCCACTCACGAGTTTAATTTTAGGTTTTGAATTCCAAGGAGGATGGAGAGACGCAAAGCGATCCACGGCGGTGACTGTTTTATCCATGCTGCTTGGAGGTGGTGGATCCTTCTCCGCGGGTGGTCCGGGAAAAGGAATGTACTCTAGATTGTACACGCGTGTGCTCAATAGATACGGATGGGCTCAAAACTGTACGGCATTTCACTCGATTTACAACGACACCGGCATCGTAGGGATTTCCGCCATGACGGATGGACAACACGTCAACGACATGATCGCCGTTATGGCCGAGGAGTTATCCGCGGTTGCAAACGCGAGCCAAATCACGGACGAAGAAGTCGAGAGAGCGAAGAACGCGACGATTTCTTCAATTTTGATGAACTTGGAATCCAAAGCTGTCGTCGCCGAAGACATTGGAAGACAAATGTTGACGTATAACCACAGAAAATCGCCGGAAGAGTTCATCGCCGAAGTGAGCAAGTTGACGAAGCAAGATTTGTCAGAAGTAGCCGCGCAAATGTTAAAATCGAATCCGACGCTGTGCTTGTCTGGCGATATCGCCGGCGCTGCGCGATTCGAAACCGTCAGAGCCATGTTCTAATTTTCGATTTGATACGTATAATATATAAAAGTACCTCTTCTTCAAACGCGGAATTTCGTAAAAGTGTGTGCTTTCAACGCGTTTTATTGTCGTTTCGTCGTACCGTTTGTTGTACTTTTGTTTCAATTAAAATTCTACTATTTTAAGCTCGTGCTTATGCGATCATAAACACTACCAGTTGTTTAATCTATTTTCTCTCCAGCCTCCTCACATCTTCTCTCTCTTTTCTCCCTCTCTCTCTCTTCTCGAACACCCACCAATTTTTATTAGTTATCTTATTAGTTTTTTATTCCTCGGCAGCGGCGGCTTCCGGCTTCGCTTCCTCAGCTCTCGGAATTTGCTGACCAACCTCCTCGCCAGAGTAATCGCCGTGAACTTCCATCAACTTCGTTACGTCGAACTTCGGCGTCTTCAACATTTTCACCTTTCTCAAATAGACGTTTTGCAACGGGTAGATACCCGAGCACGACTTTTCAATCTCTTTACCGATAACTTCCGGGATAAATTTCAAAACCAATTCCTTCAAGTCACACGATTCGCACTCTCTCTTGATAATTTCAACCATCTTCGCGCGAATCTTACGGATTTGCGCGGATTGAGCGTAACAAGTTCTCTTTGTTTGGTCTACACGACGCTTGGTGAAACCGATGCAAAACACGCGCATCGTGTACCCATCCGTCGTCTTCACGTCGACGAAGCACTCAATCAAAGAAAACCATTTTCTGACTAAGGAACGGATTTTATCCGTGGTGAAGTCCATACCGTAGAAGTTCGTCAAAACGTTCTTACCCTGAACGTCCTCGCACTTCAAGAACATTTTGCGGAACGCTTGATCCTCGTCTTGGTTCAAGTCCGCCAACGAGCACTCAAAGATTCTCCCCTTCAAACCATCCGAGGCAATCTTCGTACCTTGCGTTCTCGTTTGCGGCGTCTTACCGACGTTGCGAACGGTAAACATGGACGGAGCCTTGATGTCATACCAATCCTTCTTGGAGAACGGATCGACGCTGTTTATTGTTCAAATGCGCGAAAATGAGAAGAGAGAAGAAGAGCAAAATATGCGGTTAGTAAATTGGAAAGAAAAGAGAGCAGAAGGAAGAAAAAAGGGCTAAAAACTGATGAGAACGCGCGCGTAAATTTCTCTGAGAGAGAGAAAAGAAACCGCGATGGTGCGAAGGTAACGCATGACTGCAAACGCTCGAAAGGTATCGGGCAACACACGATGAATAGAATTCACCCGTTTCGGAAACCGTCCGTTCGTCTGTACTCTACGCGCGCGCGCGAGGACGCCGCGACGAAAAGAGAATTTTTTCTTCCTTTTCTCTCTCCTCCTGTGTGTTTTCGCGCAGTTAACAAGCCCTCTCTTCTTGAAAACGTAAATGCACGCGCTCACAGACATCGCGCGAAGAACCCCATCGGGTAAAAACGCGCGCAACACGCGAGTAATTACTCAGTGCAGACGCACATCTCAACCAGATTCTTCGCGGATGCACACATCCTCGTCGTTCGAGCGCGTTTTTCACGCTTTCCTCCCAAAGAGCACCCCATCGCGCACCCAACGCACAGAAAAAAAAACGAACGCGTAAACCCGCTTTCGAAGAAAAAGGGCGACTCGCGACATTTCCATCCGAGACAACACGAGCTAATGGTAACTTACGCTTTCTTCTTCGAGCCTTTCTTCCCTTTCGAGAGTCTTTTATTCTTTCCGACGGCCATAATGTACGTTCGCGTCAAAACTATGCAGGCAGGAGGAGGTGTGCAAAGCAGGCAGATTTTTTTTTCACTTTTTTTTCGAGAGGACGGGCACAGGTGGCCCAACCCCTACAAACCTCCTCTTTCTTTCGCTTTTTATTAATTCAGATAGAATTCTCTCCACACTTTTGTTTGGTGTTCGTGAATATACACACACAATATATTGAAAAGAAGAAACAGAAACGAATTAAACAACATCACATCATGTCGTCGTCCTCTATTGCGATGATGCCGAGCGCATCCTGCTCGTTTCGTCATCAACAGAAGAAGAAGCAGCCGCCAACGAAAAATCAATTCCACCAACAAAAAGAAGGAGATAAAAAGCGCGCGACGAAAACAAAAGTGCACGCTTTACCTCCACCGCAACCGCCGAGAGGTCCCAACAGAAGTCCGGGAGGGCCACCTGGTCGACCACAACCACCACCGTCGTCGGCATCCTCTGGTCCTGGAAAGAAACCAGGAGGCGGTTTAATCATCCCCGGCATGGAAGATTTCCCCACGGATGTGATACCTGGAATGTCTGCGCCCGGAGGGTACGCCGGAGGCGGGGGCAAACAAGGCCAAGTCATATCCATGCCTGGAAGCCAACCAGGACAGCAACAGTTTGGCAGATCACCGCCTGCCGGTGGTAACGAATACGACGCAGAAACCGGTGCTTTGAACCCAGACACGCCGATGGGAGGCGTCAAGTTTGGTACGAACGACAGCGGAGGCGGCGGCTCGAAACCAACGTATTTAGCTCCCGGGCAAGAAATGGCGGGTTCTTACGAGCAGCAGTATAAACCGCCACCGACGTTTGAAGAGCAAAAAGTAACCGATGAGTTGGATACGAATCAGATGATCATGATGCTTCGTCAACGCGCTGGACATTGGTTCCAGTTGGCAAAGTATATTCCAGCGTTGCAAAGAGCGGGATACATCCCAGACCAAATTTTTGACGAAACTGGCATTGAAAACAAAGAACAAGTGCTGTGGCAAACGTGGCTGTCAACGTATGCGTCTTTGAAAGCATCTAAAGATTTTCCGAACGAGTTGCTTCCGTACTTTGAAACGGAATATTCAGGCTCTCCGTGCTTGAGTCCGATCAACTTTTTACCGAGCGGTAAAAGAGACGCGGCTGCCGAGTTCATCGCCAGGAGAGAGTTCACAGAAGAACAGTCGCGAGAATTGGTGAGAGCGTACGAAATTCGCGACGGTATGGCTGCAATCGCGAAAGATTTCGGAAAATCACCCGGGGAGTGCTTGGCGTTCAAAATTTGGAGAGACATTCAAGAGTTGCAAAGATACGAAGGCGTGGACAAAGCGGAATCGATGCGCGACCGCGGTTTGCAATACGCAGAGACGGATAAATCGAAAGGAAGATTGGAATCCGCGACAGAAATGTTCAGAATGGAAGCTACTGGCGAAGTTAGTAATCTCGCGGCGGCGAAAGCTGCGAATGCGGAAAGCCGATTAATGGCGGTGCAACCGGTATCCTCCGTGCGATTGGACTTTGAAGAGGTCGAGTTTAGACCAGTTGCAGTCGTGGGTGCGTTCAGTAAGTTGACGACAAAAGCAATCAAGCTCGCACAAGTGGTGGAAAAAGTCGGGACGAACGATCCCAGTAACATATTTAAAACGTTTAGACCGCAAGGAACTTCAGACTGGATGGCGGTGCCGAACTGGGAGGCGTTGGAGAACTCGAAGGAACCGATCGCCACATTCGTTGGGAACACCGCGAAAGAGTTGCCAAACATCGATGGTTTAAGTAACAAGTCGGAAGCTGCTATGATCATTATCGATCGAGGGAGCACTTCGGCTTCGCCTGCGCATTATTATTTACTCGCGAAGAAATCCTCTGTCGTTTTGAGCGGTGCGGGCGAATCGGAAACCGTCGCCATTCAATCCGGAGCGGAAGTATTACAGATGGAAAAGAGTGGCGCGTCTTTGACGGTTTTGGGGAGAGTTGTCCTTGCAATCAGAGCTCCATCGGCAGGGGGCGATGGAATGACGACAGATGCGCCAATCGGATGAATATATACATATGTCTTCAAAATTGTCTTAAAGTTGTCTGGAAGTTGTCTGTGCCGGAATATATTTTGACCTTTAAAAACAAGGGGTACTGCCTTCGTACTGCCTCAGTACGAAGGGGGTACTCTCATACCTTAACCCACCTGAGAACCCTAAATGTATTTGTTGAAACATTTTTCTCGCCAGATATTTTTGGTTTGGCCTCCTCCTTCTTTTTCTCGTGTGTCTTTCGACAAATAAAATCTTTTCCCGAATAAATAACCTCACTATTCAAACGCGTACGACGATCCTTCAAACAAGTACTCGTACCCAAACGCGGTAAGAAGAAGTATCAACACTTCCTCTACCCCGTTAATCATCTTAATCAACGAAAGTCGCCTTCGGCTCCACTCGTAAGTAAAGAAATAGAAACCGAT
>Ga0114997_10003628_pt1 | contig 12091 bp, 15 predicted proteins | sample ArcticOcean_MG_C_2_FD_87045 | JGI IMG/M metagenome (GOLD analysis project Ga0114997, IMG submission 87045) | Marine microbial communities from western Arctic Ocean - ArcticOcean_MG_CB4_136 | ecosystem: Environmental > Aquatic > Marine > Oceanic | place: Arctic Ocean: Canada Basin | collected... | reverse complement strand
GGGAGCTATGGGAACAAGTGGAATCTGAAGTCCTACTACCTTTTACGGCGGCTGGAGAAGAACCGGAAGTCGGATACGGAAAGGAGTACAAAGAATAATCTTAAGCGGGCAATCAACATCTACGACTCATCGATAGGCAGCGGCAACATGAGGTATATTATGTCTCTAAGGTTCCTGCAAGAGAAGATACTCGGGGTCATAACGAGAAGAGACTTGACTCTTGGCACAGTCGGTGATATACTCTAGATAAGGAAGAGGGATAAACTTGTTATTTCAAACTTTGGACGATAAGTCCGAATGTGTCGGCATCTACTGCGACGGTAGGTTGATCTTCGATCAGCTAGAAATACCGGAGCTAACTCACACTTGGAAGTATTCAGAACACCTGCGGGGTTTGCCTGATATTGAATATGCCAACCTACGCCTCCTTGGCAAACCACTTGAGGACGCCATCCCGGAATATCTCAGGGACGACATAGAGTCAGCGACCGCTAAGATGAAAGCCTTCGAGCGGACACTCAAGATAGCGAAGGTAAGCATGGCGGACCATTGCATTTACGACCTGACCCCCGAGCGCTTCCTCATTGATATCTGTGAAGTGAAAAACAGACTAACCGAACACGTTCTTGACGCATATCCCAAGCCAAAGCGATACAAATACCATTTGCTGCTTTGTCAAATGCTTGAGCGCCTCTCTCATCGTGATCTAAACATCAACACAGGGCGTTTAGAGGGGTACCTTTTGGACGAGAACACGAAAGCAGCAGCAAGCAGGGTAGTAGGCAAAGGTAGGCATATAAAGTACAATCAGTTCGGTACAACTACCGGCAGACTGACGACCACCCCGACCACTTTCCCAATCCTAACTTTGCGCAAAGACATGCGCTCAATTGTGGAGCCACACAACAGTTGTTTCTTGGAACTAGATTTCAACGGTGCGGAGGCAAGAACAATGATATCAATGTTGGGCATGCCACAACCCACGGGGGACATCCACCAGTTTCATCTTGATAACGTTTTCGAGGAAGGGACTACCCGGCCAGAAGCTAAGCAAGTTTTCTTCTCATGGCTCTATGGCTCTGCCGCTGCCGCTGCTAGCCCCGAGGGCAAACTGCTTCAGGGGTTCTACAGCAAAGACAAGATCTTGGAAAAGTACTGGGACGGTTCTGCTGTGACCACCCCGCTTGGACGAGTCATCAACGATGTCGATGAGCATCACGCCTTGAACTACATTGTCCAATCAACTACTGCCGAGCTAACTTTGTTACAGGCGATGAAGATCGACGAGTTCTTACGTGTTAGTGGCGCACGCTCTTTCATAAGCTGTCTTATCCACGACGCTGTGGTCTTAGACTTTCACGAGTCAGATGAAGGTTTGCTGGCAGATATTAAAAGATTGATGAGTTCGACTAAGTTTGGTGACTTTGGAATAAACGTAAGCAGAGGCAGCGACCTCGGGAACCTTGAGAAGGAGTAGGTTATGGCAGTTATTATAGGCTTAGGCAGAGATGGCACAGGTATTGCGGACGGGTTCAAGAAGTACCCAGAGTATCAGATATACAAAATCGGTACAGAAGTTGAAAACCACCCAGCGAACCTGACTATTGACCATCATCCCAACATGCAGTCATACGAAGAGAACTTCGACCAGGCTTCCGCCACTAAATATTTACGAGGGATATCAAAGACCGATGAGGTTTTTTTCATTCTTGCCGGCGACGACCCTATTTGTGGACTAACTCTTATGTTGCTAGAGGTAATAAGAGAATCAAACACCACCGTCATTTACATTCGACCGGACAGGAGGACCACTTCACTCCTCCAGCGCCGTGATGACCGCATTGTCTTCGGCGTCTTGCAGGAGTACGCCCGGAGTGGAATGGTGTCTCGGCTTATGATCTTGGAGAAGTCCCGAGTTGAGGACCGTGTGGGAGATGTATCAATCTCAGACTATGAGAAGAGTATTCACGACTTCATTTCGTACATTATTGCTATGACAAACTACTTTGACCACACGGACCCGGTCCTCACGACCCGAGTAGCACAAGACAAACTGTCAAGAGTCGGTACCTACGGGATACTATCAATCGATCAAGATAATCCAACTTTCTTTGCCGACATCACAGACGAGCAGTATGTCCACTATTATTATGGTATCCCTGAGACAAGTCTGAACGAGGATCCGGGTTTAATGCGCAGGATCCGCAGCCAAACTAAATCACTCGCAAAGGACGGAGTTGACGGTTGTTTTTCGGTTTATCAGACCGATGTTCCCGACCCCTTGGTGCTGGCAGTCACGTATTCGAAGAAGATTCAGTCGTTACCTCCGGTTCAGTAGTATATATAAGGACTAATAAATAACTTTGATGGCTGTCTGGGGGACTAAAATGCATGAATAACTCACAAAAACGAGGATCTTTGTTAGCTTCCTTTCTGACAACCGAAGAAGAAGAAGTCATTATGGCGGAAGTTCAGCATATTGCTGACAACTTTGAGTTAACAAACCAGTACATCTTCCTCCTCAAGAACCCGAGCCAACCGGAAAAGAAGATACTTACATACAATGCCGTTACCACCCCAGGCAACGTTATGAACACCAGACTCTTCACTATGCGAATCCATAGGAAGAAGTCCACAAATACTCTTTATACGATTAATGCTCTCAATCTTGCTGTTGCTGCCGAGCACGACGGTCAAACTGGCCGGCACCTTAAGCTTGACTGGGAAAAGTATACGAACAACCTCTTGTTGGTCACTTCCGGCAAGCTTGTTGTCCACGAGATTGAGGTCCTTAAGATCTTTAAGATAGAGCCGCCCGAGACTCCAGCGTCCGAAGAATAATCCGGCGTTTTGTAACCTGTTCTTGTTGCAGGAAAACTAAAAAAAGATCACATTTAAGCCCGATTTAACTATACACACGATCATAGTGTGGTATATTAGTTATAGATCAACAGTACACCAGCAAAGGAGCAAAAATGGGTATTGATCTTGCTAAGATGCGTGAGAAGCACAGCGCACTCACTAACCGGGGGGGTGATTCCTCTGATAACTTTTGGAAGCCAACCGAGGGCACTCACCAGATTCGTCTTGTGTGTCCACCGTCCGGAGATCCTTTTTTCGAGGCATACTATCACTATGGCATGGGGTCCGAGGGTAAGACTACGGTCCTTAGTCCTCGCACCAACGGCGACAGTGATCCGATTGCCGAGTGGGGAACTCAACTTTGGAACGAGGGCACGGAATCCTCGAAGGAATCTGCCAAGCGTTTCTGGCCTAAGATGCGAGTCTTCGCACCGGTCGTGGTTCGTGGGGAAGAGAACAAAGGCGTTCGCTGGTGGGGCTTTTCTCGCACCACCTATCAGGCACTGCTTGATATCGTCCTAGACCCCGAGTACGGTGATGTCACCGACACGGAAGCTGGCACCGATATCCGCCTGGATTACGGGAAGAAGACTGGGCAGTCATATCCGACTACTGACCTTCGTCCTGCTCGATCGGCATCCAAGCTCGCCGCAACCGACGCCGAGATTACCGAGATCCTTAACACGATCAAGGATGCGAAGGATGTTTTCGAGGTCAACACTTACGAGCAGTGCGAGAAGGTTCTCAACTCTACTCTAGGTGAAGAGACTCCGAACGATTCGGTCGGTACCAGTCGCTTCGGCAACAAGACCGAGACTTCGGATAAAACCTCGTCTTCGTCGGTTGCTGATATCGAGTCCGCTTTTGATGATCTACTCTCGTAGTTGATTCGTTGAACCCGCAGGGGGGCATGGGGTTACAGATGCCCCTCCTTGGAGAAAATATGGGAAAGAAAGAAGAGTCTGCTCTTGTAAGGGACCTCCGCAAGGAACTTAACAAGGCAGCAAAAGAAAACATTGCTTATGATCTGAGTGGGGATAACCCAACAGATGTAAAGACTTGGATCCCAACAGGTTCAACTCTCCTAGATTACATCATCTCGAACAGAAGAGACGGCGGGATCCCGGTAGGGAAACTTACCACGATTGCAGGGGAGAGTGCTAGCGGCAAGAGTCTTGTTGCAACTCGCATCCTGGCAAATGCCCAGAAGATGGGTGGGATCGCAGTCTACATTGATACGGAGAACGCAGCCTCCCCAGAGTTCATGGAGCTTCTCGGCTTAGATACCAAGAACAACTTCATGTATATTCAGCCTGGAACAATCGAGGAAGTGTTTGAAAGTATTGAGCGCCTTATCGGACTCATTCGAGAAAAAGCCCCGGATAGGCTTGTGTGTATTGTATGGGACAGCGTTGCCGGCACCCCAGTCAGAGCAGAGATCGAAGGTGATTACGACCCAAACAGTCGAATCGGACTTACCTCGAAAGCCCTGGCAAAGGGAATGCGCAAGATCACGGAGACTCTAGGCAAAGCCCAGATTGCTCTGGTTTTCACAAATCAGTTGAAGACCAACATCGGGGTTATGTTCGGTGATCCAAGAATCGAGCCAGGCGGCAAGGCTCTTCCCTACCATGCCTCTACTCGTATCTGGCTAACGCAGCACAAGGGGAAATCAAACGGTGAGATCCGGAATGAGAAGAAACAGGTCATCGGGTTCCACACCAGCGCAACAACTAAGAAGTCTAGGTTTGGCCCCTCGCCGCTAACTTGTCATTTCGATGTCTTATTCGACCTTGAAGGTGAACGAGTTGGTATTGACGACGAGGGATCTTGGCTCGATGCGATTGCGAATACCCCAGGCTGCCGACGTAGCGGATCGTGGTATACCGTAGATATTGATGGGAAAGAGAAGAAGTTCCAGAGCAAAGAGTTTCGGGAACTATTAGAGGATAAAGAATTCAAAAAAAGAATCCTTGACATTCTGGAAGATGAATGCAGGATCGGAAAGAAAAAGGAGAAATGATGATTACTGGATACAAAGGAACTTTTCTAAAGAAGGACGGCACTGAGCGTTCCATGTTCTTCGCCTACAAGGAGCACCTCACCGAAGGAATGCTTGACGAGATTTTTGACGGCGACCAGCCTGACTTTTCAACTCAGCGTAAGCTCCCGGAAGGAATGGAACTTGTATATGACATCGAAGCATTCGATTGGCGCATCTTCAACAAGAGTACCCAAATTGGTGAACTTGAGCCTTATGAAATCGAAATGCCGAGTCGGTAAGCTAGAGAGCAGCGAAGTGGAGAGGGGGCCAAGTGAAAGATAAATATCTCCGCTTGGCCCTCCGAAGGATTGATTGCACAGAATATAGTGGATCCATCCAGCACAAGCATGCTGCCGTGATTGCGAAGGGTCGGCGGGTTTTGGCTATCGGCAGAAACCGGGCCAAAACCCACCCCTCTTCCACGGAGGTCGATGATGACGGTAACCGCTTCTGTCGCTCTATCCACGCCGAGATGGATGCCATTTCAAAAGTAAAGAATAAAGAGATGCTCAAAGGAGCTACCATTTATGTTGCTCGTAAAGGTAAAACTGGTGAGCAGGGCATGTCGTGCCCTTGCCGGATGTGCCAGGACGAGATCAACAAATACGGATTGAAACGGGCGGTGTTTACAACAAAGCACGGGTCTGGGATCCTTGAGTTCACAGGAGATAACGAATGAAGCGGCTATTATTGATTGACGGAATGAATATGTTCATTCGGAACTATGTGATGTCACCACAGCTTGATGGGAACGGGAATCCTATCGGCGGAGTCACTGGGTTTTTGAGATCCCTTCAGAAAGAAGTGCGAAACGCCAAGCCGGACAAGGTCGTTGTTGCTTGGGAGGGACCCGGCGGCTCCCAGCGCCGCAAGGAAAAGAACAAAAACTATAAAGCCGGACGTAAGCCTCCTCGACTTAATCGTGAGTATGAGTTTGCTACTCCCGAGGCAGAGCGGGAGAATAAGTACGAGCAGCTTATGAGACTCACGGAATATCTTGATCAGATACCGATCTTGCAGATGTCGCTTGAGCATGTCGAGGCGGATGACGTTATTGCCTGGCTGTGTAACAGCAACGAATATAAAGACTGGCAGAAGCTTATCATATCTTCTGACCGAGATTTTATTCAACTGTGTGATGACCGAACAATCCTCCTCCGCCCAGGCAAGCACGGCGAGGTCTTGAATCGCAAGAGTGTTATAGATAACTACGGAATCCACCCTCGGAATTTTGCTGTTGCGAGGGCAATAGCGGGTGACAAGTCAGACAACCTTCCGGGTGTCCCAGGACTTGGCTTAAAAACAGTCGCCAAGAGATTTCCCTTCCTTTCGGAAGAACAGGACTACACCATTCCTGAAGTTTTACACCACGCAAAAGAAAATAAAAATAATCTAAAGATATTCCAAAAGGTTTTAGATAATGAGGGTATTATCTCAGAGAACTACGACATTATGCAGCTATATACTTCTACCATATCAGCGCAGGGAATAAGTAAGTTGAAATATGCAATAGAGAATGACGGCAGGAACTTTGATCGCATTGAAATCAAGCGATTACTGGCTCGTGATGGCATCCCGACGTTGCATCTTGAGGATCTACTCTTGGCTGTGAAGTCGCACTAAAAAATAAGCAAGATTTAACTTCACAAAATACGATTTGTTTTGTATTATGACGGTATGCTTTGCAAGTAAGAGGAACACATGACAGAGGCAGCAACTTTTAGTAAGTTCGGAAAATCATTTCAAGAGCGACTCGTAAAGATCATTCTTTTTGACCGTAACTTTGCGAACCAGATGGAAGAAGTTCTTGATACAAAGTATCTTGAACTAAAATATCTCCAAGTATTTCTGGATCTTTTGTTTTCCCATCGGAGTGAATATTCTCACCCGACATATGAGACAATGGTCTCAGTAGTGAGAACTCAGACAGAGGACTATTCCGCCAGCGCTGTCCGACAAGTCATCGACTTCATGGCACGAATTAAAACAAAGGGTCTGGCAGAAGAAGATGAAGAATATGTAAAAGAGAAGTCTCTCGACTTCTGTAAGAAGCAAAAGCTGAAAGAAGCGATCCTGAAATCAGTAGATCTACTTCAGTCACAAAGCTTCGAAGAGATCCAGAAGGTCATTAACGAAGCTATGGAGCTAGGATCAGATAACGATCATGGCCACGACTACCACGAAGATATTGAGGACCGCTTTGTCCTCCAAATGAGAAACCCTGTATCCACCAACTGGGAAGAGATCGACGGTATTCTAAAGGGCGGTCTAGGTAAACGGGAGTTGGGCGTCGTCGTCGCTCCGACCGGCGTTGGTAAGAGCATGGCTCTTGCCCACCTCGGCGCTGCTGCCCTAGAAAAAGGGAAGACGGTCGTCCACTATACTCTTGAACTGGCAGACACCGTGGTTGGCCAGCGCTATGATTCCTGCCTCACTAGTATTGAGCTTGGCGAGCTTATGAATATGAAAGACGCAGTCGTCACTGCCGCAGGACATATCCCAGGGAAGCTAATCATCAAGGAGTATCCTACAAAATCTGCCAGCACCAAGACCTTGGCATCTCATCTTGAGCGTCTGCGGCAAAGGGGCATCAATGTCGATCTAGTTATCGTTGACTATGCCGACCTATTGAAGCCCACTCCGACAGGATTTAAGTCCCAAGAGCTTCGTCATAGCCTGGGAAATACCTATGAAGAGTTGCGGGCGATTGCACAGGTCTGGGATATCCCGGTCTGGACGGCTTCTCAGACAAACCGCTCCGGACTCAACGCCGAGGTGATCACGATGGAAGCTATCAGTGAAGCATTTAGCAAGTGCTTTGTCGCTGATTTTATCTGTTCCATCTCAAGAACGATTGATGATAAGGCTGCGAACCAAGGCAGGATGTTTATCGCTAAAAACCGAAACGGTGTTGACGGCGTTATCTTCCCGATGGAAATAGATACTTCACGAGTTCACTTGGAAGTCCTCCCTCCAGACGAGGGTGCCACTATCGACTCTGTTGTTACGAAGACAAAGCAGGAGCAGGAGTCCCATCTTCGTGCAAAGTACAAGAACTACAAGGAAACTAAAAAAAAACAACAGCGCCCGAGAGCAGTCAGGGTGATACCTGAAGATGAGAGGACCCACGACGACTTGCAAACCCTACTAAGAGATGGACCACAGACTAAAGAAGAGTTGGCTGCGCTCCCAGAATGGGAACGAGAGAAGTTCATCAGGGGAGCAAGCGTGCTACAAGCGAAGTTGAAAAAAGAAATAAACTCAAAATCCGTAGAAGAGGAGCAAGAACTATGAACGACCTGTCCGTGGACATTCTGTCCGACATCACAACCTATATGAAATATGCTAAGTTTCTACCAGAGGTAAACCGCCGGGAGACCTTCGAAGAGGTGATCTTTCGTAATCAGGGGATGCACCTCAAGAAGTTCCCAGAACTTAGGGAAGAAATTATAGAGGCGTACAAGCAAGTATACCTGAAGAAGGCGCTGCCCTCGATGCGGAGCGTTCAGTTCGCCGGCAAACCGATTGAGGTTAACCCTGCTCGGCTATTTAACTGTGCCTTCTTGGCAATTGACGATTACCGAGCGTTTAACGAGACGATGTTTTTGCTTTTATGTGGTGCAGGTGTGGGCTATAGCGTTCAGAGTCATCACATCGAGCAACTCCCGGACATTATAAAGCCTAACGCAGGCCGAACCCGGCGCTTCCTCATCGGTGACAGCATCGAAGGCTGGGCAGACTCGGTCAAAGCTCTTGTCCGCCAATACTATGTTGGAGGTTCCAGGATCCGTTTTGATTACAGCGACATTCGAGAGAAGGGTGCGGTCTTGGTCACTTCCGGCGGCAAAGCCCCCGGTCCCCAACCACTCCGAGAGTGTCTAGTAAAAATCGAAGGTATCTTTGAGACCAAAAAGGTTGGTTCCAAGCTCACCACTATCGAGGTCCATGACATTATGTGTCATATTGCGGACGCAGTTTTGGCAGGAGGGATACGAAGGTCTGCTATGATTTCCCTCTTTGATGCAGACGATGAAGAGATGCTGGCAGCCAAGGCTGGCAACTGGTGGGAAAGCAACCCTCAACGAGGTCGGGCTAACAACTCTGCATTAGTCCTCCGGCACAAGATAGAAAAGGATTTCTTCCTTGACCTAATCAAACGCACAGAACTAAGCAAGGCTGGCGAACCCGGCATCCTTTTCAGTAATGACAAAGAGCTTGGAACAAACCCTTGTGGCGAGATAGCCCTGCGTAGCGCTCAGTTTTGTAATCTAGTAGAAGTTAATGTCTCAGACATAGAGTGCCAGGAAGATCTCAACGCCCGAGTAAAGGCTGCCACTTTCATTGGCACACTCCAGGCATCCTACACCGACTTCCATTACCTTCGGGCAAAGTGGCAGCGAAACACAGAGAAGGATGCGCTTGTTGGTGTGTCCATGACTGGCATCGCCTCCGGCGCAGTCCTCGACGATAATATCTCAATGGCGGAGGCTGCCAAGGTAGCCCTTGCGGAAAACGAGCGAGTAGCAAAGATGATTAACATCAACAAAGCTTCCCGCTTACTTACAACGAAACCCTCCGGAACCACATCCTTGGTGATGGGAACTTCCTCGGGCGTTCACGCCTGGCATGCTCCTTACTATGTCCGCCGGATCCGTGTTGGCAAGAACGAGGCAGTTTATCATCACTTGGCGATCCATCACCCAGAGCTATTAGAGGACGAATATTTCCGCCCCCATGACACCGCCGTCATTTCAATCCCACAAAAAGCACCAGAGGGCGCAATCACCCGTGGCGAATCAGCCTATCGCTTTCTGGAAAGGGTGAAGAAAATAAACCAAGAATGGATATTCGCAGGCCACCGCAGGGGTTCGAACAGGAACAACGTTTCTGCCACAGTAAGTGTACGTGACAGTGAGTGGGAAGACCTCGCCGAATGGATGTGGAAGAACCGAGACTTTTATACAGGCTTGTCACTTCTACCTTATGATGGCGGAACTTACAAGCAGGCACCCTTCGAAGAGTGCTCCAAAGAGACTTACAGCGCCATGATGGAAACTCTCGTCAACGTAGATATTTCTGCTATCATCGAGATGGAAGATAACACAACTCAGTCCGAGACACTTGCTTGTGGTCCTGGCGGTTGCGAGATCACTTAGCCTGGGAAACAAAAGAAAACTTGACAAAGTCACTAAATAGTGAGATACTAGTATTACGGAAAAGGAGTCCTGATGTCCAACTTTAATCACTTTATGCCAAAGCCTTATCTAGAGGCAGAATGTCCGGATATGAGTAATCATATCTGGATGCCAACCGCACAGACTAAACGTTTTGGGAAAGATGTAGCCGTGCAGGTCTACTGTAAGAATTGTAAGGTAAGGGAATGGTCGGTGCTTCCAGAAACAGACTTTAGGTTAGCCCAGCGCCAGTGGGAGGTTTTACAATGAAGATTATTCCTACAAACAAAAGACTACTGGTGAGCATCCTCGACACTGATGCTGAAGAGGACGCTCGCACTTTCATCCTCCCCGAGACTGCCAGGATACCAGAAGAGTTTACAAGAGCAGTTATTCTTAGTGTCGCTGACGATGTCACCGCCGGGGAGAACCTCCGTGCCGGAAACGAAATCGTATTTCCGACCCATCTTGTAGAAACGGTAGTGATCGGAATCGAAGAGATTAGCCTTGTTTCTGCTAGTCACGTAGTCTGCGTGGTCAGGCGGTAGAGTATATTATGAAAAAACTAATCAAAGACTTTAAGAAGTTTCTTACAGAGGCACAGATGAGCGACTACGACGCAGGCGGAAGCCTAGTCTTATACCACTATGCTCCAGTAGACAAAGAAGAGATTACGATCGACCCGAATTATTTTGCCGACAAGGCTAAAAGAAGTTCGTTTACTATGAGAGAATATGAGACAAGCACCGTGCCTAGAACATTTTGGTATACAGATTTGGAACAGAGGGAGAGACAAGTATCATCAGGAAGATACCTTTATCAAACAACCATCCCTACCGCTCGTATCTATGATTTTCACAATGACCCCGAGGGTCACAAGGAGATGCATCGCCACCCTGTCTATGGATTGCGCAAAGGAATGGAATGGGACGAGATGTTAGAACACATCCGAGAAAGTTATGACGGCATTTTTTATTCACTCGCCAACTTTGACGTTGTATCTCTTTTTATTCCCCAGACGGCTACACGGGTAACACCCACCGAACAGGCCCGATTACAGGGCGAACAGAGAGAAGCAAAACAATGAGACTCAAAACTGACTCCTATGGAATTTCTCCGGGGACATTTGTAATGAACTATCACCACGGACTGTTGAGGTTTGGAGTTGTAGACTCTAAGCGCATTGATGGACAAGGCTGGGCTCACTGCAAAGTGAATTGGCTAGAGGACGATATTCATCTTACTAATATGGACTGGAACAAGGAGATGGGATCTTCCCGTCAAGAACTCACAGAAATGCGTGCAGACCTGCTTCAGCCGGTAAGTCCACGATGGTTAGGAAATGTCCTAAATGCTTATGGAGAATACCACAATGACCGAACAGTCTAAAGAAGATGTTACTGTAGACCAAGAGGCGCAAAAAGAGGCGCTTAAGCCTAAGCCCCCCGCACACCTTGCGCCGCAGGGCATCCGCACCTTCACTGTTTGCCGCCAGTCCGACGAGTCCGGGGTAAGCGGCGAGGGGATTGTCATCGAGGGCATCGAACTAGCAACCGGGCAAGCCGTGGTCCATTGGCTCTGGCCAAGACCACGAGGATCGATTGCAATCTTTGATTCCTTCTCTGATTTTGTGAAGGTCCATATCCAGCCGCATCCAAAGAACGGCACGATCATCACCTTTGAAGACGGGGAACAACAGTTTTTTGGTATGCCTGACCCCGTCGTAGAGGAAGCCCTTCCTGAAGGGTAAGGCCTTTACTATTTATAGGTAATCGGAGTTCCCCATTGAGTTGGGTGGCGAGCAGGGTTCGGGATACCCTACTCATTTTTTTCTTAACTATACCTTGACTATATCTAGATATCTGCTATAATGATACCACACCAAGACAGAAAGGTTGCCAATGGCTGACCGTATTGAATCTTCTATCCCTTTCGTAGGGCTCCACGCACACTCTGGACTCTCACCTTTTGACGGGCTAGGAATGCCCGGCGAACATATGGACTTCGCTTT
>Ga0114997_10003625_pt1 | contig 12099 bp, 9 predicted proteins | sample ArcticOcean_MG_C_2_FD_87045 | JGI IMG/M metagenome (GOLD analysis project Ga0114997, IMG submission 87045) | Marine microbial communities from western Arctic Ocean - ArcticOcean_MG_CB4_136 | ecosystem: Environmental > Aquatic > Marine > Oceanic | place: Arctic Ocean: Canada Basin | collected... | reverse complement strand
TATAGGTTTATCTGGTTTCCACCTTGGGTTTTGTTTGTCTTCCGCGGTTATTTCTGGGCACACTCGATAAGTTGTTGCTGCTAAAGTTTTTTTCGTGATCTCCAAAATTAAAAAATGATTCATGAGAGCACGTGTTGCTAATGCGTTGAATACTTCTTTTGGTGCGGTACGTTTCTTGAATCCTTGTTGGTCAGCGAATGGTCTCAAAAATGCGCCTCCTCCACCTGACACCACATGGATAGTTCCATTTCCTTTTAAATAGTTTTCTGATTCTGGTGTTACAAAGGGAATTACTCCGCTTGGTTTCGGTATTCCGAGTTGATGGAATCGTTCATAGGAGTGCTGATTCCCTGAGAATACAAGGTCGGGCTGAAGTGAGTTAAGTTGTTTTAAGACGGAGTCTCTTTTTTCAAGATACCATGCCGTGGTAATAGCTGGCTCGTGTAGGGCTACTATGATCCATAAACCTTTATTTTTTGCTTTTTTAATACGCGGGGCGAGCCAGAGTGTAGGGTCTTCCCAGGGGTATGTATTGAGAATTGCAAAAAAAGTGTTACCAATGGTCATGGTCCCTTCGTAGGCTCTTGGTTTATGGATGGATGTTGGATAAGAATCGAAATTGCTGTCCATTGCGTCAATTTTCCCCCAGCACCCTGAACCTTTTGGTTTTTTCGTGTTCGGAGGTAGATCGTTATCGCCAGGGACAAATAGTTTAAACTGAAACGGATCGGCGAGTGTTTTATTTATTTTTCTGAGATATCTTTCTGGGCAGGTTTGTGGAAAAAGTTTTGTTTGATATACAAAGTCTCCGAGGTGCAATAGTAGGTCGGGTTTTTTTTCTTTTAGAGCCTTTGCTATAGCTGTGAAACCGGCATGATAAGCGCGCTCTCCAATTCCAGTGTCACCGACCACCCCAACTCGTAGTATATCGTCGTAGTTTTTAGTAGATGATTTTTCTGCTGCGTGCGCAGTGAAAAATATCAAAAAAAAGTCTAAAAATAGAACTAGTGTTATGAAGTATTTTTTTTTATTGTTCATGGTCCTAAGTCCTTAATACACGTATGCCTGCTCAGGTGGCAGTCTTTATTTGCTGTTTTAATGTTCTGAGCGTAACGGAGTGCAGGTGTGTTTGCAAATTTTTAAAAAAAATAATAGAAATAAGACCGTGTAATTTTTTTCAAGGTTACCTAGGTGGTAAGCTTTCTATAAAGGCGCGGATTTCGTCTCGCACACGTCGAAAATGGGATAAGGCTTCCTCTTCGCTCTGCGCAAATCTGGCAAGACTCGGGGGATCGTCGAAACTAAAATGAGATACTTGGACTTTGCCGGAGAAAACGGGGCAATATTTTTCGGCGTCACTGCAAACGGTTATCACGTGGTCAAAAGAAATGCTCATTATGGACGTAATTTTTTTAGAAGTATGTTTAGAGATATTTACTCCTACTTCTTTCATTACGAGGACTGCACGCGGGTTGAGTCCATGGGCGACGATCCCTGCCGAATAGGGTTCGATGGTATTACCTTTGATATGCCTTGTCCAACCCTCAGCCATTTGGCTTCGACATGAATTGCCGGTACACAGAAATAAAATTTTTAGTTTGCCGGTCATGTCTTCAATTCACTTAAACGCTTAAACATAAGTAGTTAGAGTTAGGTTATTACTGTGTAAGGGTTAAATTCTCCATTGATTTTCGTTTTTTATTCGTCTATTGTTAGCGTGTCCCATTTCTATCCTGACTCTTATTATAAGGAGTTTTATGTTTTTGACTAGACGCCAGAGAGAGGTTTACCAGTACCTGAAAGAGCATATAAAAAGTAAAGGCTACGCACCGAGTATTGCCGAGATTGGAAAGCAGTTTAAACTCACTTCATCAGCAACAGTTCATAAGCATTTAGTTCATTTAGAGTCCAAGGGACTTATTCGCAAATATCAAAACCTGAGCCGTGCGATAGAAATTATTGATGAAAAGTTTACAAAAATTTCGTCGAGAGAATACACAGTCCTTGGTCATATTGTTGCGGGTAAGCCAATTGAAGTTTTAGAAAACCACGAAGTGATGTCTTTTTTACCAGACCCCGATGATAAAAGTATTTTTGTTCTCCGTGTAAAGGGAAATTCCATGATCGAGGATCATATCAAGGATGGCGATTATGTGATTGTTGAAAAACGTGATTTAGCAAATAATGGGGAAACAGTAGTGGCTCTGTTGGGAAATGACAGAGCAACGTTGAAAAAATTCTACAAGGAGAAGGATGGCGTACGATTGCAACCGGCTAACTCCGATATGAGTCCTATTTTTTTAAAGGAAGGTGATTTTAAAATCCAAGGAGTGGTTATTGGTGTAATGCGAAAATTTTAGAAATCAGCCACCCTCAAAAGAAAATGACGTTTCGTTGGCGTAATAGTATTAGGTTTTTCTACATTATACCGTGATAGGTAGGGTGGTTTAGTTATGTCATCCTAAATCTATTAAAAAAGCAGGTGTGTGATCTGTAAGTAAAATTTTATTTAATTTTACGTCTGGACTATAGGTAAATATTGATTGCTCTAAAAAAAGGTGCATGAATTGAGAAGTATTTTACACGTAGACATGGATGCATTTTTTGTGTCAGTAGAAGAGGTGTTAAACCCATCTCTACGCGGAAAACCAGTGATAGTAGGGGGGGATCCTGGTGGACGAGGTGTAGTAGCCGCAGCATCTTATGTAGCACGCAAGTATGGCATCCATTCTGCAATGCCATTAGCTCGGGCCCGCCGTTTGTGTCCTCCTGCCATTTTTCTTCGTGGATCCCATAGCTGTTATAAGGAGTTTTCTTGTCGTATCTTCGATATATTGAGGGGCTATTCACCTTTAGTTGAGCCAATGTCGATTGATGAAGCGTATGTTGACCTTACTGGGTGCATGCGGTTACATGGGTCTTTGTTGGATACGGCACAACGGATGCGTGACGAGATTAGTGAGCAAGTTGGAATCAACTCATCTATTGGTATTGCTGCAAACAAGTTAGTGGCTAAAGTTGCTTCTACCGCAGTTAAACCAAGTGGTATGCTGTGGATTGCTCCGGGTATGGAGCGCAGGTTTCTGGCTCCTCTCGGAGTAGAATGTATTCCAGGAATTGGCCCGAAAAGTGCTTTGGAGTTAAGGCGCATGGGTATTCGCACTGTAATGCAATTAAGTGAACTTCCTCTAGAATGGTTAGAACAAGCTTATGGGAAGTGGGGGTCAGCACTATACCTTAAAGCGCGAGGTACTTGCGATCATCCCGTTGTTAGTGAAGAAGAAGATAGTCGATCTATTAGTAGAGAAACTACTTTATTGGAGGATTCTGCTGATCCAAAGTATCTAGAATCGATCCTTAGTTATCTCGTAGAAAAAGCGGTATTTCAGTTGCGAGTAGAAAAACTTTATGCGCGTTCGGTGACACTTAAGTTAAGGCATTCAGATTTTAAAACAGTGACACGATGCATTACTCTAAGAGAGTCTACGGACGATGATCGGATTATTTTTCGTGAAATATTACACCTATTCAGGAAGTTTTTCGTCCGAAGAACTTGTGTTCGCTTGACAGGTGTTTCTCTTTCATCTCTGAGTCGTGTTAGGTTTCAGCAAATGGATCTGTTTGAAAAAGTTTCATTCGAAGAGCGGGACCGGCTATGCCGTGGTATCGATGGTATTCGAGATAAATACGGATTTCATTCTATTCTAAAAGCAGGGAGCTTCCGTGATAGTGGTAAATAATTTTCAAACGAGTGATATACGCAGATGAATAGCCATGAAATATACTTAAAGCAAGAATTTCCGATCAAGGCCAATCAGATTTTTTTTGATCATGCCAAAGTATCCCCATTACCTCGAAGAGTTTGCGATGCAGTAAATGACTTTATAATAGATGCTTCCGAATACGGTACGAAGAATTATAAGAAATGGATGATGGAAGTAGAGCGTGTGCGGGGGCAATTTGCGTGCTTAATAAATGGAGATATCGATGAAGTAGCATTTATTAAAAATACTTCAGAGGGTATTTCCATTGTTGCTAATGGGCTTGACTGGCAAGCTGGAGATAATGTGGTCATCCCAGACATTGAGTTTCCTTCTAACGTCTATCCGTGGTGGAACTTAAAGCGTTTAGGAGTAGAGACACGTATGGTTAAAGCAAAAGATGGTCGAGTACTATTCGATGATTTGGTTAGTCATACCGATAGAAGAACACGCATCGTGTCAGTTAGTTCGGTTGAGTGTAATAGCGGTTTTAGGAACGATTTAAATCGAATTGGTGCGTTTTGCAAGGAGAGTAATATTCTCTTTTTTGTTGATGCTATTCAGAGTTTAGGGGTTTTAGAAATGGATGTAAAACGCGATAATATTGATTTCCTTTCTGCTGATGGGCATAAATGGATGCTGAGCGTTGAAGGGTTGGGTGGTTTTTATATTTCTAAAAACATACTGGAGAAAATTTATCCAATCACTGTAGGGTGGGGTAGTGTGGTGAATGCATGGAATTTTATGAGCTATGACTTTACTTTTCGTTCAGATGCCAAACGCTTTGAGGAAGGGAGTCTCAATACAATGAGTATTTATGCATTGGGTGCGGCACTAGACCTTTTAAAAGAAATGGGGATTGATTCTATTCAAAAAAGTGTTTTATCTCAGGGAGCCTACCTGGTGGAGGGACTAAAAAAGAGAAATATGAAAATATTAAACTCAATGGTTCCAATGGAAAGATCAGGAATAGTTTCTTGCTTATTAAGAGTTGATCCAAAAAAATTTGCCAGCTATATGGCAGAGAAAAATGTTTCCTTAACGGTGCGGGATGGAATGGTACGACTTTCACCGCATTATTACAATAGCCGAGATGAGGCCGACCAATTCTTTGAATTACTAGATAATTTTAAAAATTAAAAGTAATTGGATTAAGAGATATTTCTAATTACAAGTATTTAAGCTTTAGCGGGCAGTAGTGACGATAAAGCTTGGAAGGTTTTCTTTGTTGATGAGTTTATTCGCTAGGTCGTAAGCCTTCTCTTTATTGTTGAATTTTTCAACGAGAACTTTAAATAGTGGCGTGCCTTGCTTTAGTTCAGATTTGATATGTGCTTCATACCCTTTCTTGAGCAATCTATTAACCATTTGGTGGGCATTTTTTTCCGTTTTATAGGCTCCAACTTGAATTGTGTATTGAGGAGGTTGGTTTTGTTTTAGTTTTTGAACTGGCGTAATAGTTGTTTCTTGTTGTGGTATTGCGGGTTTGAGGTTCGTCTTTCTTTGCCTCCAATTGATCTTTGAGGGGAGTGATCCCTGGTTCTTATGCGGTTTTACAAGGAGGGGGTTTTTACGATCTATAAGGTCTGGCGGAACTTCTGTGTAGGCAGATACATCATCAGCCCACTCACTTTTCAGGCTTGCTACGTCTTTAATTTTCTCGAGATCACGTGTTGCTGCGGATGAAATAAGAGTCTCTTCAAAAGTTTCCTTTTTGTTTGCGTCCTCTGGGTTTTTAACTATTGCAGTTAGCTTATCAACTAGTTTAGAGGTCATCCGGTGCAGGTTGAGCTTATTAGTTACAAATTGAATAGGTCCTAGAATGGCGGATGAAATGCCTGTTGGGATTTTGGCGATGCCCTGATAGTCTTGTTCTGTTTGCTCCGCACGCCACAAAATCTCTCCTGTTCGAGTGTCTACCAATTGTGCAGAGATTCCGATCTCGATTGAAGAGTGAATGACTAAGTATGAACGCTCCACTTTATTAATACGGGTAATCAATACTGCGTCAGCACCAAGTATTTCAGCAAATCGCATTGGGTTGATTTTAAGAAAATCTGCTGGATTATGTAGGTTGTTTTGTTTAAGGAGTCCGTCTACTACATAACGCTCGAGAAGGTTAAACTTAGCTCCCTTAAGGTTAGCATAGAGTCCTTGGCGTAGCATTTCTCCAGTTTCTTCCTGGCCTTTTTTCATGATTTCTACCGGAAGGATAGCTACGGTTTGTTGCTTAGACATTTGATTTAAATTTCCAGCGACCTTAGACTGCAGGTTAGCTGAGCAGGCAGTGAATTGAAAAGCTAAGGTGAGGGCAAGTAGGGTGTTGATCAATTGACTATAAAGCGGCCTGTCATAAGTAAGGTTAATTTTTTTATAAAAGTACATTTTCCCTCATTAGTGCCAGAGTCTATTTTATAAAGACCAGACCTTTTTTATAAAATTTCTTAGCGGTTAATCCTTTTTTATTGGATAAACTTCCTATAATTATGGAGCTATTAGTTTGATCTCCTTTTTTAATACGGAAACTTCCAGTGTAGAGACCCGTTGAAACTTCCTTCATTGGTATTCTAGTTTTATAGCTTCCGATATCGAAATGAGCATCTAATTTAGAGTCTCCTTTCATACTGACATATATGACGTCATTGGGTAGCAATCGAGTATTTTTTTTGATGTTGCTATCAATCGATATGATACGAGGAAGTTGAACGTGCTCATGCCGTAAGCTTGCTGGGTCAGGAACTTTTGCGAGTACTTTTAATATAAAAGACTCCGACACCTTATGATAGGCTTTATTAACTTCAGCGTTTGCAGTTTGCTCTGCAATCATGTCTATCAATGAGGGCGTAATAATACTTGAAGTGCTAAGCTCCGTGTGTTTTGTTTCCCACAATAAGTCACCCGTTCGTAAATCAACCATTTCCAACTTTGCTTCGATACTTGTCTCTGCATAAATCCCGGCAGTAAAATTAGTGGCGTTTATCACGTGCCCTCGAATAACAGCATCGGTTCCCAGTATTTTCATTAACTGCGCATTAGATATATCTTTAATGCTGGTACCAGCTTTAATTAACGGGGATATCTTCAAGTCTACTGTTTCAATTGGTATATCTGTGTACCCCAAATAACTGAAGTAATTAAAAAATACCGCACGTAAAATTTGATGAGGCCGTTTCTGCTCAGTAATTGAAGTCTCATAAGAGAAGGGGAGAATGGCAACGGTTTTTGGATAATCCCAATTAGCCTCAGTCCCATGATAAACCTCGACTTTTGCTTTGCCACAGCCCACAGCAATTATAGCCATCAGACCCACCGCAATAGCGTGTTTAAAATTTTTAAATAAGTGGAGCTTCATTAAATATGAATATCGCGTCGGTAGTTATTGGTTGTTTATCGAGGTCCACGGTAGTCTAAGTGGTTTATAATTTTAAGTCAAACTGATTTTTTTTTAATGCTTTATTTTTCAGTTGCTTTAAGTGAGCTTATGTAAAGTATATTCGTATAAAATACAAGTATTTGGCCGGCCATATTTTTAAGTGCTTAGAAAAATAGACTTAATTTTTTTTATAATATTGAGGCGTGTTGACTCATGTTAGGATTCGTGACAGTATCTCCGACGGATAATTCTGGCTAACTTTATTATTACTTTAGTGCTGCTTTCGGGCGACTTATTACTTACATTTGGATGTAAGCTTATTAATGAATGAGGGTTTTTTAGCAAAGTCAGGCGTCCTCAAGAGATAGTCCTTTGAAAAAATACCTTCTATCCGTGGTCTCCATATTTTGGCGTTAATTTTGCTTTAATCATTTACTCTTTTTCGACAACTAATGGAATCAATGTCATCAAAACTTTACGATAAATTAATTCTTGCTCACCCCAAGGTATGGCTGATGTTGATTGCTTTATTAGTGGGTGTTTCTGGATTATACGTCAAAAATTTTAGACTGGATGCGTCAGCAGATTCATTGGTCTTAGAAAATGATGGGGACTTGCGTTACCACAGAGCAACAAGCAAAACTTATGGATCAGAAGATTTTTTAGTTATAACTTACACCCCATTTAATGATCTTCTTTCAAAAGATTCTTTGGATGGTTTGCGAGGATTGAAGGAGGATCTTTCCAAGCTAAAAAGAATTCAATCTGTCGTAAGTATCTTGGATGTTCCTTTGTTGAATAGCCCAAGGGTTAATATATCTGATTTAGCAAGTAATCCAAGGACATTGGAAACTCCAGGATTAGATAAAAAACTAGCTAAAAAAGAATTTATGGAGAGTCCAATTTATAGAAAACTTTTGGCTAGTCCCGATGGGAAAACGACTTCTTTATTAGCAATCTATAAGCGAGATGAAAAATATTACTCCCTTATGGAGTTGAGGGATGATCTGCGAGAAAAAAAGAGAATCCAAGAACTTCTAACTCCTGAAGAAGAAATAAAACTAAGTGAGGTTTCGCTGGAGTTTAAAAAACACCTTGCGCACATACAAGATATTCAAAGAGGTGAAATTAAAAAAGTTCGCCTTATTCTGGATAAATATCGTGATAAGGCTAAGATTTTTTTAGGCGGGTTGCCTATGATCACCTCTGACATGGTCGATTTGATAGAAACCGACCTTTATGTATTTGGTATCGGAGTGTTTTGTCTCATGGTTATTTCAATGTGGTTCTTTTTTAGGAAGATTAGGTGGGTTGTTATTCCCATGCTCTGTTGTATTACTTCTGCTTGGATTATGGTGGGTTATTTGGGGTGGTTAGATTGGAGGGTTACAGTAATATCCTCTAATTTTATTTCTATTCTCACCATTATCACCATTGCATTGACGGTTCATCTAATTGTTAGATATGGAGAACTTTATACTGCAAACCCAGGTATGAGCCAATCCGAATTAGTATCGAAGACTACTAGGGCCATGTTCCAGCCCTGTTTTTACACGGCCCTTACAACTATTGTGGCATTCATTTCATTAGTGGTTAGCGGGATACGTCCGGTTATAGACTTTGGCTGGGTCATGACTATCGGGATTATCTTAGTATTTATAATTTCTTTTGTCCTTTTCCCGTCGTTTTTAATGTTGATGAGCCCAAAAGAAGCGGTATCTAGCCAGGACATCACTAAAAAATTAACTAGTAGTATCGGGTTATTTACCCTTGGAAATAAAAATAAGATTCTATGCATGTCGGTAGTTCTCGCTTTAATGAGTATTGCGGGAATTGCTCAATTACAGGTGGATAATCGTTTCATCGACTATTTTAAAAAAGATACAGAAATTTACCAGGGAATGAGTGTGATTGATACGCAACTTGGAGGGACGACTCCTTTAGGCATTGTTATTGATGCCGAGGAAGATTTTTTTACTTACATTGAAGAAGTGGAAAAAGAAAGAGCAGTGATGGACCCGTCAGATGATCCTTTCGGTGAAGTGGAAGAATATGAACAAGAAAACTACTGGTTTAACTCCGAAAAGTTATTAGAGGTTGAAAAAATACATGACTACCTTGAAACTCAACCGCAGGTGGGGAAAGTTCTTTCCATAGCAACAACTTTGAAAGTTGTCAGGTTGCTAAACGATGGTCGAGTTCCAGATGACTATGATTTAACATTATATCGGAAGCTTTTCCCAAAACAGGCAAAGAAGACATTTTTAGAGCCGTATTTGTCCGCTGACGCTAATCAGATTCGTATTACTCTTCGCATAGAGGAAACCAACCCCACGTTAAACCGAGGAACTTTAATGGAAAAGATTAAACGGCACCTTGTGGATGAATTAAAAATTAAAGAGTCAAGGATTCGCTTCACGGGGATGGCGGTATTGTATAACAACATGCTGAATAGTCTCTATCAGTCGCAAATTGTGACACTTGGGGTGGTGTTTCTTGCAATCCTTACAATGTTTGTGATTTTATTTCGCAATATTAGTTTGGCTATATTGGCAATTATTCCTAATGCCCTTTCTGCCGGTACAATCCTTGGGATGATGGGTTGGCTCAAGATTCCACTAGATATGATGACTATAACTATTGCAGCGATAACAATTGGAATAGCCGTAGATGCTGCGATTCATTACGTGCATAGATTCAAACGAGAATTTATTGACAAACCAAACTATAAAGAAGTTGTTTTGCTTTGCCATCAAAGTATTGGTAGGGCCATTTATTACACTTCAATTACAGTAACGGTAGGATTTTCTATATTGACTCTATCAAATTTTATTCCCACGATATATTTTGGTTTTCTCACTGGTGTCGCGATGGCTGTAGCTCTTTTAAGTAATTTAACTTTACTTCCGCTATTAATTGAAGTTTTTAAACCTCTTGGTCCGGAACCTAAAAGTCAGGCAGTCTTATAAACGCAGTAATATTATAAAGTAGCTATTGTAAGCCCGCTGACTGTTGCCAAGGCTTGATAGAAATGCTTATTTCTGATAAGGTACTAATAGCTTTAATCAGAAATAAAACTTAAATTGTTTACGGCGAATTTAAAATGAAACTAACAAACTTCCCAGTGCTTTTTTTCGTAATTGGATTATCGATTAATTTGATGACAGCTTCCGTTTGCCTTGCAGGCTCGGATGCTACAAGTCAATTAAAAAACACCATCGACGAAGTAATTAAAATTGCTAAGAAAGATAGTATGGAGAGCAGTAAAGGTGATAGAAGGATAGCTATGCAAAAAGCCATTGATGAACGTTTTAATTACTCTCAAATGGTGAGGCGTTCACTTGGGAAAACCTACGATTCGCTTTCAGATCAGAAGAAACAGAATTTTATTAAATTATTTAAAGGGTTGCTTGAAAATTCATACGCTAGCAAACTGGAGTCTTACAGGGATGAAAAAATAAATTTTCTCGATGAGGTGGTCAAAGGCAAGTATGCTCTTGTGAAAACAAATATTGTTCGATCAAATAATACCATCAGAGTTGACTATAAATTAATCTTAGGCAACGGGCAATGGAAGGTTTACGATTTTGTTATTGAGGGTGTCAGTATGATTCGTAATTATAAAGCTCAATTTACAAAAATTATTCGTAGAGATTCTTATGAGGTGTTGGTTGAAAAATTAACAAAAAAGATAAACGAGTTAGAAAAAGGATCAAAAGCTACTGGCAATCTATAGTAATAGGTTTTTGAATTCTGATAGCGCTAGAAGTTATGGTATAAACGCATTAATCTGTCCTCACCGTATAAAAACTCAAACACTGCCGGCTGTGCAGTCGGCATTAATTTAATTGCATGATTAAAAGCACCGCGCCTACTCGGATCGACTTGGCCGGAGGGACTCTCGATATCTGGCCACTTTACCTCCAAATTAAAAATCCCCCTACGCTCAACGCAGCTATTAATCTTTATGCTACAGTTGAGTTAACTCCAAGAAACGATAAGAGGGTTTTTGTTGAGTCAAAAGACCTCCACCTAAAATCCGAATTTAGATCGATTGAGTCCTTGCCCGAAAGGCATCCTCTGCATTTAATTTTAAGAACGCTGAAATATTATAAACCTAAACGCGGGTTAAGTGTTGTGACCTCAAGTGAGGCACCACCTGGTTCAGGCATTGGAGGCTCTTCCGCATTAAATATAGCTTTGCATGGTGCACTTAATGCATTTACAAAAAAAGGTCTTAGTAAAAAACAAATATTAGAGGTGGCGAAGAACATTGAGACGCAGATTATTTCTGTTCCCACCGGTTATCAGGATTATTTTCCACCTTTATATGGTGGGGTACGCTCTGTAAGGCCAGGATTTCTCGGGGTTGATTCAGTTGCGTTGCCTGTCTCTTTAGATGAATTGAGTGAGAAAATGATTTTATGTTATACAGGAAACCCCAGACAATCTGGAATCAACAATTGGGAAGTTATGAAAAAGGTCTTGGATGGCGACAGGGTAACAATAGAGAAATTAAAAAAAATAGCAAAAATAGCCAGGGAGATGGATAGGGCATTGACTGCAGGGAAGATGGGGGAAGTAACTACTTTATTTAAAAAAGAATGGCAAATACGTAAAGCACTAGCTCCGACTATTAGCACTCCTCGTATGGAAAAACTTATATTGGGTGCAATGCAAAAAGGAGCAAAAGCGGCCAAAGTATGCGGTGCAGGGGGAGGCGGGTGTATTGCTTTTATGGTGCCACCTAAAAAGAAGGCATCGGTTTCCGCTGAGTTGACTCGCCTTAAAGGTCAAGTAATTCCATTTCGGTTTGTCCATCGAGGGCTTCGCGTGCAAACGTTTTAATCGGACCCCATAAGATAGATATAAAGGTGACTATAGGTTGCCCCGCCTACCTCCGTTGATAGGGGCGTTGTACTTAAAGCTAATGGGTGTTCGAATGGAAAAGACAGGGTTGTTCTA
>Ga0114997_10003624_pt1 | contig 12100 bp, 8 predicted proteins | sample ArcticOcean_MG_C_2_FD_87045 | JGI IMG/M metagenome (GOLD analysis project Ga0114997, IMG submission 87045) | Marine microbial communities from western Arctic Ocean - ArcticOcean_MG_CB4_136 | ecosystem: Environmental > Aquatic > Marine > Oceanic | place: Arctic Ocean: Canada Basin | collected... | reverse complement strand
GAGTGTAACAGATCTAATGGTTAGACCGGGCATAATAAATTTAGATTTTGCTGATGTTGAAACAGTAATGGCTTCAATGGGTAAAGCAATGATGGGTACAGGAGAAGCTGAAGGAGATGGAAGAGCAATGAAAGCTACAGATATGGCAATTAGCAATCCATTAATTGATGATTACACTCTAAAAGGTGCAAAAGGATTATTAGTTAATATTACTGGAGGTGAAGATCTTAAACTTTTTGAAGTTGACGAAGTTGTTAACAAAATAAGAGCAGAAGTAGATGCTGAAGCAGAGGTAATTATTGGCGCAATACAAGATCCTTCTCTTGATGGAAAAATAAGAGTATCAATAGTTGCAACATCACTTGATGGTCAACAACCAGAAGGAAAATCTGTAATTAATATGGTTCACAGAATACAAAACAGAAATCCAGGATATTCTGATTTTTCTAACACAGGATCAGCTCAGTCATTTAATTTTTCACCTACAATGTCCGCTCCTATTACACATGGAGCAAATGCACTAAAGCTAGAGAATGAAATTGTAGCTGGACAAGAAGCAAATGCTAGTTCTTCGGAAATAATAAGTGAAAAGGCTATAAACACTCAAGAAGTAGAAAGTATTGTTGAAAATAATCTAACAAATGATTATGAACAATCTTTTGCAGAAGAAGCTCTAAATGAAGAATCAAGTACAGTAGACACAGAACACAGCTCTTCTAACGGGTTAGAAAATTTTGGCGTAGAAGAAGAGTCTAATTCTCCAGATTTATTTAGTTCGGAAAGTGAAGAATCTCAAGATTTATTATCCACAGGATCTGACGAGGAAATTTCTGAAGATGATGATTTAGAAATTCCAGCATTTTTAAGAAGACAAAAAAATTAATGGCCTTTAAAAAAATAAATGATTGCCACCAAAATACCCGAAGTGAGAAATCATTATCCGGTATTGCTAAGTGAAATAATTAGCATTATTACCCCTCAATTTGGTGGCACATTTATTGATTGTACATTTGGTCAAGGTGGATACACAAAAAAGATTTTAGATTTTCCAGAAACAAAAGTAATAGGTTTAGATAGAGATTTGGAGAGTTTGAAAAAAGCCAAAGTAATCCAAGAAAATTTTAAAGATAGATTTTTATTCAAAAATATAAAATTTAGCCAAATTAATAATCTAAAACTTAAAAATGAAAATATAAAGGGAGTAATTTTTGATTTAGGCTATTCATTCACGCAAATAAAAGATCCAAAAAAAAGACTTTCTTTTGAGTCCGTGGGGGAGCTAAATATGAAAATGGGTATTAATGATTTTTCAGCGAAGGAAACAATAAACCTTTTAGATGAAAAAGAACTTGAAAAAATATTTAAATACTTTGGAGACGAGAAAGAAAGTAAAAGAATAGCGCATAATATTGTAGAAGATAGAAAATCTGGAGAAATAACAACAGAAGAATTGGTAAGAATTATAGAATCCTCGAAAAGGAAAAAAAATTATAAGACACATAGTGCAACAAAAATCTTCCAAGCATTGAGAATATTTGTAAATAAAGAAATTAGTGAATTAATTTATGGACTTATAAATGCAGCAAAAGTTGTTAAGAAAGATGGAATAATTGCTGTTGTTACATTTCATTCATTAGAAGATAAGATTGTGAAATACTTTTTTAAAAGCTTGTCAGAAAACAAAAGTGTTTCAAGATATATGCCAAAAAGTGATGATAAAGTTAATCTATTTAAATTAATTAATAAAAAACCAATAATTCCATCTGAAAAAGAAATTAATGAAAATCCACCATCAAGATCTGCAAAATTAAGATATGTTATAAAAAAAGAAGATCTTTATGATTTTGATACAGATATTTTAGATAAATTTAGTCATCTAATTGAAATTGAAAATTTTTCTAAAAAATTATGAAAAAAATAGGGTTAACATCTATCTTAATATTAATATTGTTTACATCATTAGTAAAAAATTCCACTAAAGAAATAGAAGATAGAATCTATATTATAAGTGAAAATATTAGATCTTTAAAAATACAATTTGAAGATGAAGTGCTAGAATATAATTATTTAAGCTCTCCAAAAAAATTAATTAAACATCAGTCCCAATACTTTGAGCATAATTTAGTAAAGATTGACATTATGAGAATTAAAAAAATATCTTTACGCAATGATAGTTTGAAAATAACTGATTTTATAGAAAAGAATCAAGTTAATGAATAAAAAAAATAATCGAAATATAGTTTTAGAGGAATACGAAAATGAATTTTCTTATACGAAAAATAAGTCAAATTTAAATATAGAGTTTAATAGGGTAGCATTCATCTTCTTTGTTTTTTTTGCAATTTCGATTATTTATTCAGTGCAACTTCTTCATTTAGGTTCATTAAAAAAAGGAAAAAATATCATAAAAACTTCAATTAATAAGAAAAATTATAGAGCAGATATTGTTGATAGAAACGGAAATTATTTAGTTAAATCAGTTAGTTCAATTGATATAGGGATAAGTCCTGCTGATGTAATAGATAAAAAAAGATTATTGGTTAACTTAAAGTGGATTTTTCCAAATAAAGATTACAAAGAAATTGAAAAAAAACTTAACAAAAATAACTTTTTTAAGTTTGAGAAAAAAATATCTTCTGCAAATTATGAAAAAATTATGTCTCTTGGGGATAAAGCAATCAGAGCAAAAGAAGAGTTAACAAGACTATATCCGCAGGAAAATCTTTTTAGTCACATAATTGGACAAATAGATGATGATAACAATGGAATATCAGGTTTGGAAAAATTTTTTGATAATAAATTAAAGAAAAGTAGGAAAGTACTTCAATTAACAGTGGACACAGATATTCAATTTTTAATTAGAAACGAATTGATTAAATTTAAAGAAATATTTAGAGCCAAGGGAGCTGCCGCAATTTTAATGAATGTAAATACCGGCAACATAATATCAATGGTATCACTGCCAGATTTTAATTTAAATGAAAGAAAAACTATAACTGACGATAATTATATCAATAAAGTAACAAAAGGAATCTATGAATTGGGTTCAGTATTTAAAACCTTCACAATTGCGTCAGGTATAAATGAAGGGTTGATAGAACCTGATACTGAATTTTTAGATTCAAAAAAGAGTATTAGCTGTGGAAAAAATCACCAAATTGGTGAGTATGATGATAGGATGCCACCAGACCTAACAGTAGAACAAATTTTAATAAAATCTGGAAATATTGGATCCGTGAGGATTATAAGAAAAGTTGGAGTAGAGAAGCATAAATCATTTTTAAAGACTATTGGTATTTTGGATAAAATAGATTTTGATCTTGAAGAAGTTGGAAAACCCCTACCAATAGATTGGAATGAAGGTTGTAAATTAGAAACCATTGCATTTGGTCACGGTATAACAACCAAAATATTGCAATTAGCAAAAGGTTACTCAATAATTGCAAATGGAGGCTATGATATTAAACCAACATTAATAAAAAAAAATTTAACTAAAAAAAATCAAAGAAAAAAAGTCTTAAGGAACGATGTATCAAAAAAAATGAAATCCATTCTAAGAAAAGTTGTTTCAGAGGGTACCGCAAAACTTGTAGATGTTAATGGTTATCAAGTGGGTGGAAAAACAGGAACTGCAGAACAGGTGACTGATAGTAAATATTCAAATATCAAAATTAATACACTGGCGTCAATTTTTCCATCAGACAATCCTCAATATGTTTTAGTAGTTATGTTAGAATCAACAAAAATTGCTAAAGAATACGTTTATGAATATAGAGATGGATCAGGATTTAAGCTGAAAGGTAGCCCCAGAAATACAGCAGGATGGACATCTGTTGAAGCTGCAAGTAAAATTATTGATAGAATTGGACCTATTCTAGCCACAAAATATATAGAAAATTAATCAATTCATGATCATCGGAAATTTTTTTAAGGGAATAGAATTAAAATATAAAAATCAATATTTTTCTGGTCTTTGTTTCGATAGTTCAAAGTGTAAAAAAGATAATATTTTTTTTGCGATAAAAGGAACCAAAATAGATGGTAATAAATTTATTAAAGAGGCCATTCAAAAAGGAGCAAAAATTATTATTTCAAAAAAAAATTTTGAAGGTTTAAAAAAAAATATACTATTTATAAAATCTTTTAATGTAAGAAAATCCTTATCCGAATTTGCTTATGCGGTTAATAAAGATAAACCAAGAAATATAATTGCAGTTACGGGAACCAATGGAAAATCATCAGTTGCAGATTTTTATTTTCAAATTTTAAAATTAAATAAAAGAAAAGTAGCTTCAATTGGAACTTTGGGCATTAAAACGCAGAATTATACAAAAAAAGTTTCAAATACAACTATAGACCCAATTGCATTAAGTATCTGTTTAAAGAAACTTAAAAAAGAAAAAATTAACGATGTTATATTAGAGGCATCTAGTCATGGGCTTAAACAAAATAGACTAGATGGTTTAAAATTTAAAACAAGTATATTTACAAATTTATCTCATGACCATTTAGATTATCACAAAACTTTTAGTGATTATCTTAAATCAAAATTATATTTATTTGAAAAATTACTTGAAAAGGGAGCAAGCATAATTACCGACAAAGAAATTTTTCAATACAAAAAAATTAAAAGCATAAGCTTAAAAAGAAAATTTAATATTGAAACAATTTCAAGTGATAATGGAGATTTAAAAATGATTTCTCATGAACACCATAATGATAAACAAATAGTTAAAATTAAATATATTAAAAACATCTATAAATTTGAAGCAAAACTAATAGGAAAGATTCAGATTAAAAATATTTTAATGGCAATGATAGCAGCAAACAAAAGTGGCATAAGTTTTAAAAATATTGTTAATAAAATTAATAAAATAAAACCAATAAGTGGAAGATTAGAACAGATTGGAATTATTAAAAATGATTCAAAAGTTATATTAGACTATGCGCATACACCAGATGCATTAAAAACATCATTAAAAAGCCTAAAGGAACAGTTCAAGAATAGAAAAATTTCAATAGTGTTTGGTTGCGGTGGAAATAGAGACAAAACAAAAAGACCAATGATGGGCAAAATTGCAAATCAATATTGCGATAAAATTTATTTAACAGATGATAATCCAAGATATGAAAATCCTAAAATAATAAGAGCGTCAATAAAAAAAAATATAAATAGATTTAAAATCTATGAAATTTCAAATAGAGCTAATGCTATCAAGAAAGCAATATTTAACTTAAAAACAGGTGATATATTGATTGTAGCGGGCAAGGGACATGAAAAAATTCAAGAATACAAAAAAATTAAAAAATTATTTTCTGATAAATTGGAAATATTAAAAAATATTAAAATTAAAAATAAAACACTTTCAAACAATTCTAAATTAAATATTTTAAAAGAATTAAGTAATTCAAATAATATCCCCTCAAAACTAGCAATCAATAATGCATCAATTAACTCTAAAGAAATAAGAAAAAATAATATTTTTTTTGCCATTAAAGGTAAAAAAAAAGATGGTAATTTATTTATTAAAGAGGCTTTTTCTAATGGAGCCTCGCTCGCAGTAGCCAATAATCAAAAAAAAACTAAAAAAAAAATAATAGTAAAAGATACCTTGAAATTTTTAACTAAAGCATCTTCAATACTAAGAGAAAATACTAAGAGCAAAATTATAGCCATTACAGGAAGTTGTGGAAAAACTTCACTTAAAGAATTAATTGGAAAATCTTTGAAAAAAATTTGTAATGTTACCTATTCTCCAAAATCATTTAATAACAAATTTGGTGTTCCATTGAGTTTATTTAATTTAAAAAAAAATGATAATTTTGGTATTTTTGAAATTGGAATGGATAAAAAAGGAGAGATCAATTTTTTATCTAAGATTATAAAGCCCGATGTGGCTGTCATTACAAATATTTCTTATGCACATATTAAAAATTTTAAAAATATAAAGGAAATAGCTATAGCAAAATCAGAAATTATTCAAAATATTAGAGAAAATAGCTATCTTATTTTAAATGCAGACGATGATTTCTATGATTTTCATAAAAAAATAGCTTTAAAAAGAAAGTTAAATATATTTTCTTTTAGTACAAAAAAAAAAAATACAGATATCAATCTAAGTTTTATAAAAAAAGAAAAATCAAAATATAAAATTTATATAAAGATTAATAATGTAAATAAATATTTTTATCTCAATTCTTGTTTTGAAAATGATATACAAAATTTATTAGCCTCTATTGGTGTAATATCAATATTCAAGAATATAAAAAAACTGAACAGTAATATCTTTTATAACCATGACATATTAAATGGTCGTGGTGATGTTTCAAAGATTAAATTGTTTAAGAAAAGTTTTTATCTTATAGATCAAAGCTACAATTCAAATCCGCTTTCATTGAACTCAGCATTCACAAATTTTGATATGATTAAAATTGATAGTTCTAAAAAACATTTAATTCTTGGCGATATGTTAGAACTGGGGAAACATTCTAAAAAATTACATATAGAAGCTGCTCAAAACATTAACAAAACCTCTATTAAAAATGTGAATGTTATTGGAAAGCATGTGAGGCATACATATAGGGCCCTTAATGAGGATAAAAAAGGTTTAATTTTGAAAAATAATTCAGAAATAATTGAATTGATTAAAAATAATATAAATAATAATGATTATTTAATGATTAAAGGTTCAAATTCTACAGGACTTAACAAGTTAACAAATGATATAAAAGTGGGTAAAATTAATGCTTTATAGTCTTATCTTAGAATTAATAGATCAATACACATTTCTTAATGTTTTTAAATATCTTACTTTTAGAACTGGGCTAGCAATGTTTACTTCTATGGCAGTAGTATTGATAGTTGGCACACCATTCATTAATTATTTTTCTGCTAGAAAAATTTTAAACCCAATAAGAGAAGATGGTCCCACAGACCATATCATAAAAAAAATAGGCACCCCTACTATGGGCGGAGTATTGATACTTCTGGGTTTGTTTTCTGGAATATTGTTATGGGGAGACTTATCCAGTAATTATATATGGTTTTTACTTTATATAGCAACTTCTTTTGGATTACTTGGCGCATACGATGATTATAAAAAAATTAAATTTAAAAATTCATCTGGTGTTTCATTTAAATTTAAAATTATTACCCAGATTTTAATAGCAATTATGGGCATGCTTATGTTGAACCATTTTACTCAGCATGAAGAATTAACAAATTTATATTTTCCTTTTTTTAAAAATTTAATAATAAACTTAGGTTGGTTTTTTATACCTTTTTCAGTATTTATAATTGTAGGCTCATCAAATGCAGTGAACTTAACTGATGGACTTGATGGTTTAGCAACAGTACCAGTAATATTGGTGGCTGGTTGCTTTGCATTTATTAGCTATGTAACTGGAAATATTGTTTTTTCAGAATACCTGCACATACCATATATTCAGGGAATGGGGGAGGTGTCAGTTTTTTGTGGATCAATTATTGGAGCTTGTTTGGGATTTTTGTGGTTCAATGCACCACCAGCAAAAATCTTTATGGGCGACACAGGATCGTTGGCACTTGGTGGTTCACTTGGTGCAGTTGGAATTATTACAAAACATGAAATAGTTTTAGCAGTAACAGGAGGACTGTTTGTGCTAGAAGCGATATCAGTTATTGTCCAAGTAATATCATTTAAGCTTACAGGAAAAAGAGTTTTTAGAATGGCACCGATACACCATCATTTCGAAAAAAAGGGTTGGGCAGAGTCGACTGTAGTTATAAGATTCTGGATTATTTCAATAATTCTTGCAATGATTGGACTCGCTACATTAAAGTTAAGATAATGTTAGATAATAAAAATATTTTCTTTAAAAAAAAAATTTTGATTTATGGAATTGGTAAAAGTGGACTGTCCGCTTATAAATTTTTAAAAAAAACGAATAAACTTTATTTATACGATGATAAGAAAATTGAAAATAGGAAAATAGAAATAAAAAAAAAAATAATAAGTTATAAACAAATAATAAGAAAAGAAATTGATTTTATAATAATCAGTCCAGGAATAAATATTAAAAAATGCAAGCTGCATAAATATTTAAAAAAAAACATTAGAAAAATTAATACTGACTTGGATATTTTTTACAGTTTATATGGTGAAAATAAAAATATTACTATTACAGGTACAAATGGAAAGTCAACTACAGCTAAAATACTATATGATGTTTTAAGACAACAAAGAGCAGATGTTAGATTGGTAGGAAATATAGGAAATCCTATTCTTTTGGAAAAAAATATAACAATTAAGACTATTTTTGTAATCGAAGCATCCTCTTATCAATTAGAATATAGTAAGATTTTTAAGTCAAATATTGGAGCAATATTAAATATTTCACCTGATCATTTAGAAAGACACAAAACATTGAACAATTATATTAATGCAAAGTTTAAATTAATAAAAAATCAAAAAAAAAATGATTATGCAGTTTTAAATACAAAAAATTTTTTTATAAAGAAAAAGTTAAAAGATCAAAAGTTTTTATCTAAAATAGTTGCTATAGATAAAAAAGTTAAAATCTCAATTTTAAAAAAAATAGATAACCCATATTTTATGACAGATGGTAATAAAGAAAATTTGTCATTTATTTTAGAGATTGCAAAAATTCTTAAGATAAAAAGAGAAAACTTGTTTAAAGTTTTAAAGCGATTTGAAGGTTTGGAGTATAGACAGCAAATAATTTTTAAATCTAAAGATTTGACAATTATTAACGACTCAAAATCAACTAGCTTTTCATCAGCAGTAAGTATTTTAAAACCTTTATCATGTGTCTATTGGATAGTGGGTGGTTTAGCAAAAAAAGGAGATAAATTTTCATTATCTAAAAATAATTGTAAAAATTTTAGAGCATATATTTTTGGAAAAAATAAAAATTTTTTTATAAAAGAAATAAAAAACGTTATGTATTACGATACATTTGCAAATTTAAAATTAGTGATAAAAAAAATATTTAATGAAATAAAACATAATAAAAATCCAAACCATCAAACTATCCTTTTTAGTCCAGCTGCAGCATCATTTGATAAATTTAAAAATTTTGAGGAACGTGGAAAATATTTTAATAAGCTTATTAAACAAACTAATAATGTTGAACGATAATTCAATTTATAAGTTTTATTATGGATGGTGGAAAAATATTGATAAAACAATTTTTTTATTAATAGTAATTCTTTTTAGTCTTGGATTGTTTTTTTCATTGGTTTCGACTTCATTAATTGCATCTGATAAGCTAGATACTAATAATTATTTTTTCTTTTTTAAGCACTTATCATATATTTGTTTGGGAATAACTATCTTGATATTTTTCTCATCATTGAGTAAAAAAAATCTTTTTAAAATTTCAATATTTTTATTCTTTATTTCGTTATTTTTCTTACTTTTGGTGCCAATAATTGGTACAGAAGTTAAAGGATCAAAGCGATGGCTTGATCTATTTTTTTTTCCAAGATTTCAACCGATAGAATTAGTCAAACCTTTTACAATAATATTTCTTGCTACCATTTTAAGTAGTGAAAAAAATTTCAATATTTACTACAAATATCTTGTAAGTTTTATAGTAATAATTCCAATTTCTTTTTTATTAATGATACAACCTGATATTGGGCAAACACTACTCATTTTTTTATCATGGTTAACTCTGGTATTTATTTCTGGAATAAGTCTATTGATATTCCTTACCTTTTTTAGTATTTCGCTTGTATCCTTGCTTTATATGGTTTTCTTTATTTCTAAATTCGAATACATAAAAAATAGAATTTTATCATTTTTTAACACGAGCACAGGAACACATAATTTTCAATCCGAAAAAGCAATTGAAGCCATTACTAGTGGGGGCTATTTTGGTAAAGGAATTGGTGAAGGTACGTTGAAGAATAAGGTACCTGAAGCACATACTGATTATATAATTTCTGTTATATCAGAAGAATTCGGTGTTGTGATGATTGCATTATTATTAGTCGTATTTTTATTTTTTATCTACAGGGTATTTAAAAAGATATATTCAGAGGAAAATGAAAAAATAAAACTAATCCTAGCAGGAACAATAACACTTATCACCTCTCAGGCATTAATTCATATAGGTGTTAATATAAGATTGTTTCCAACAACAGGTATGACATTACCATTTTTAAGTTATGGTGGTTCATCAATTATAGGAGTGTCTATTTTATCGGGCATAATTCTAAATTTAACAAAAAGAAAAATTAATTAATATGAAAAAAAAAATCCTAATTTGTACTGGTGGGTCAGGAGGACACGTTGTTCCTGCAACTATATTTTATGAACACTTAAAAAATGAATTTGACATTAAGATGACTTCTGATCTTAGAGGATTTCAGTTTTTGGATAGATATAAATATAATATAGAGGTTTTTAATGTACCCAAAATATCAAAAAATATTTTTTTATTACCATTTCAATTTTTTTTATTATTATATTTAATAGTTAAAGCTTATTTTTTTTTAAAAAAACATAAAATTTCAATATTGATATCAACTGGTGGATATATGTCGCTACCTTTATGTATGGCTTCCATAATATTAAATATAAAATTATTTTTATTTGAACCAAATATGGTTCTAGGTAGATCAAATAGATTTTTTATTAACTTTTGTGAAAAAATTTTTTGTTATTCTGATACGCTTAAAAAATTTCCAAACAAGTTAAAAAATAAAATTTATTTAATTCCAACATTGTTAAGAAAGGATTTTTATAACATTAAAGTATCAGAAGAAATTAAAAGTAAAATTAATTTATTGATAATAGGTGGAAGCCAAGGTGCAAAATTATTTGACACAGCCATTAGAGACTCAATAATAGAACTGTCAAAAAGATATAGACTTAAAATTTTTCAACAAACGAATCCCAACAATTATAATAATTTAGAAAATTTTTATTTGGATAATAAAATTGAAAATGAATTATTTAATTTTAGCGAAAATATTTCTGATTTTATGATTAAAACAAATATATGCATAACTAGAGCTGGAGCATCAACGTTAGCTGAGTTGATTTTTTTAAAAATACCCCATATCGCTATACCACTGCCTATTGCCAAAGATAATCATCAGTTTGAAAATGCATTATTCTACCAACAGCTTGGTTGCAATTGGATCTTAAATCAAGATGATATTAACAAGATCAGCCTAGTAAATTTAATAGTTAATATCATTGAAAATAAAGAAGAATGTTTGAATAAAAAAAAAAATATGGATAATTTTAACTATCAAAATTCATGGAATAATATAAATCAAAAAATTATAACTATTATTAATGAAAATTGAATTAGCAAAAACTGAAGTTGTACACTTTATTGGCATAGGTGGTATTGGCATGAGTGGTCTTTCATTAATAATGAAAGGAATGGGTTTTAAAGTTCAAGGTAGTGATATCTCAACTAATAAAAATATTGATCGTTTAAAGAGCAATAAAATAAAAGTATTAATTAAACACACAAATAAAAATATTACAAAAGCTACTATTATAGTTATTTCCTCTGCAATTAAAAAAAATAACCCAGAATTAATTGAAGCACGAAAAAAATTGCTGCCTATTTATAAAAGAGGTGAAATGCTAGCTCATATAGTTTCTTTAACGAAGAACATTGTAGTAACTGGCTCACATGGTAAGACGACCACAACATCATTGCTAGCTGGAATATTCTCTAAAACAAAATTAGATCCTACAATTATCAATGGTGGTGTTCTTAATTCATTAGATAATTCTGCAAGATTAGGTAAGAGTGAATGGTGTATATTGGAAGCAGATGAGTCAGATGGTAGCTTTATACATGTGCCCCCAACATATGCAATAGTCACAAATATCGACAGAGAACATATGGATTTTTATAAATCTATGAGTGATCTTAAGAATTTATTTATGCAGTTTATTAATAAAGTTCCTTCGTTTGGTAAATCATTTATTTGCATAGACGATAAAAATAATTGTGAACTGTTAAAGAAAATAAAGGTAAAAAACTACTATACTTATGGAACTAATCCAAAATCTCAGTTTCATATTAAAAATATCAAACAATTAAAAGAATTTTCAGAATATAGTTT
>Ga0114997_10003621_pt1 | contig 12108 bp, 14 predicted proteins | sample ArcticOcean_MG_C_2_FD_87045 | JGI IMG/M metagenome (GOLD analysis project Ga0114997, IMG submission 87045) | Marine microbial communities from western Arctic Ocean - ArcticOcean_MG_CB4_136 | ecosystem: Environmental > Aquatic > Marine > Oceanic | place: Arctic Ocean: Canada Basin | collected... | reverse complement strand
ATTAATTAAAAAAAGTTAACGTTTATGCGAATAATAAACAGTTTAAAAAAAAATTATATAAACTTTAATATAATTTTTCTAATTCTATTTTATATTTTTTTATTATTTTGTATCTTTTTAATTTTAATGTTGGTGTCATCATGCCATTTTCAATTGTAAATTGATTATTAATTATAATAAATTTTTTTATTTTTTCTATTTTTGGTAAATTTATATTAACTTTATCTATTTCTTCTTGAATTTTAACATTTTGAGCATCTTTATAATCCAAACTTAAAACAATTAGGCAAACTAAATAGGGCTTGGTATCACCATAAACCAAACTCTGTTCTATAAAATTTAATTTATTTAGATCATTTTCAATCTTTACAGGTGAAATATTATCTCCACCTGGAGTTATAATAATATCTTTTTTCCTATCTGTTATTTTTAAAAATTTTCCATCAAATTCTCCAATATCACCTGTGGATAGCCAACCATTTTTTAAAACTTTATTTGTTTCTTTTTCATTGTTCCAATATCCCAACATAACATTTTCACCTTTAACAAGTATTTCTCCATCATCTGCAATTTTGACTAAATTTCCCTTGAACGGTGGTCCAACTGTTTCGACTCTTATATCGTCTATAGGATTACAACTAACAACTGGAGATGTTTCGGTCAGTCCATATCCTTGTAAAGTCGGTAATCCAATTGAATTTAAAAATGAACCTACTTCTTTATCTAAAGCTCCACCGCCAGACACAAATGCCTTAAGACTTCCTCCGAATTGTTTTTTAATTTTTTTTCTTACTAATTTTTCACAGATAAAATCTATAATATTCTCATTAATAGATAGTTGTTTTTTCTCTAATTTTTTTTTTCCTAAATTAATTGTTTTTTCAATTAAAATTTTTTTTAATCCAGTTGTTTTATTAAAAGTAGTGTTAATTTTTTGATATAAATTTTGATAAAATCTAGGCACCGCTGTCATTATTTCTGGTGAACAATCATTCATATTTTTTATCAATTTTTCAATACTTTCTGCATAGAACACTCTTGCAGCAACAGCAATTTGAACAAATTGAACTGTATGTTCATATGAATGAGATAATGGCAACCAAGTTAAAAATTTAGTTTTTTTTGAAATTATTGTTTTTAATAAATTACAAGAACCTTCACAATTGTTAAGTATACCTCCGTGACTTAATATTACTCCTTTTGGATTTCCTTGAGTTCCTGATGTATAAATAATGCATGCAATATCTTTTCTTTCAATCTTTAATTCTAAAAAATTTTTTTTGTCATAATTTTCTTTTTTAAAAATATTGTCTATATTTAGATTAAATTCGTTCTCAAAACTATCTATGTAGTCAAAAACAATAACTTTTTTAATGAACTTTTTTTTAGGAATAATATTTTTTACTTTTTCATATTGATTTTTATCTGAAACAATAACTATAGTTGGAGTACAGTCATCTATGATATATTCATAATCTCTTTCAGTATATGTTGTATAAGCAGGAACAGTTATTCCCTCTGAAAGCATAATTGAAAGGTCTGATATCATCCATTCTGGTCTATTTTCAGAAATTAATAGACATCTATCACCTTTCTTTATGTGTTTTGATATTTCTTCAGATAATTTAATAATATTTAAATAAACCTCTTCCCATGAATAATTTTTTTTTGGTTCTTTTAAAGATTGTAAAAAAATACTTTCTTTATTTTGTTTTTGATATTGTTGGTAAAACAATTCTAGTAAGTTATCAATTTTATCTATTTGCATAAATCATTGGTGGGCGAAGAGAGAATCGAACTCTCACTTCTTACAAAACACGATTTTGAGTCGTGCGCGTCTACCAGTTCCGCCATTCGCCCTAAATTTTTATTATTATAACTATAAAATTAAATAGTATAAGAACTTAATTTGTAATAAAACCAAAAAATGCTTAACCAATTGTATCAAAAATCTTTAAAGCTTGCTGCACATAAGAGTTCAAAAGTATTTCTAGCCATCGTGTCTTTTGCTGAAAGTTCTTTTTTTCCAATCCCACCAGATGTTATGATTGTACCAATGGTAATAGCCAAAAAAACTGATTATTTTAAAATTTTCCTTATTGCCACTTTCTTTTCTTCATTGGGAGGGCTATTGGGATACTTCATAGGTTCATCTTTTTTAGATTTTGGAATGGGTGTTGTAGAATTTTATGGATATGAAGATAAAGTTATAAATCTTAAAGACAGCTTAACCAAAGGTTCTGGCCTTTATATTTGGCTTGCAACATTATTTCTTGCTGGTTTCACACCTCTACCATTCAAAGTTTTTACAATTACTAGTGGCATGATTGGTTTTAATTTGTTTATCTTCTTTTTTATTTGCTTTATTTCTAGAGGTTTAAGATTTTTTATTGTTGCCTATTTATCTTTTAGATTTGGAGACACTTTTAACAAATTCATGAAAACTAGAGCTGCAAAATGGTTTACAATTTTAGGTATTTTAATTGTAGCTATTTTTGGCTTGATATATTTTACTATTAAATAATATGTCTACATTCAAAAACCAAAAACTTCTTACTCTAATATTAATTTTCAGTATTTTTGCACTTATTGCAGCTTACTTCATTGAATACGTATTAGGGCACCAACCATGCAACCTATGTTTAATTGAAAGAATACCTTATGCTGCAGCAATAATAGTTATTTTATTATGCTTACTTTTTAAAAAATTTGAAAAAATCTCTTTAGTTATTCTTAGTTTTATTTTTTTTTTAGCAATACTAGTATCTTTCTACCATTTCGGAATTGAGCAAGGATTTATTAAAGAATCTTTAGTTTGTGATTTGAGAGTTGGGGATGATATTTTGACCAAAGAAGCCCTTTTAGATCAATTAAAAGAAAAAACAATAAGTTGTAAAGATGTTACCTTTAAAATTTTTGGACTATCACTTTCAGCTATTAATATTATTATTTCTTTATTATTGAGCCTTATAAATATAAAACTTTTTTTAAATTATGAAAAAAACAAATAAAAATATAGTAGAAGAATTTATAAGAGTAGACCACGCTGGAGAAAGAGGTGCGATAAAAATTTATGAAGGTCAGTTGTTAGCACTAAATACATTTATAAAAGATGATAATCTCAAAAAAATAATTGAAGAAATGAAAGTTCATGAAAAAGAACATTGTGATTATTTTGAAAATGAGATTAAAAAAAGAAATATTAAACCAACAAAATTTTTACCCTTATGGGATCTGCTAGGTGTTGGTTTGGGTTTTGGATCTACTATATTGGGGAAAAAAGCTGCCATGCTGTGTACTGCATCAGTTGAGGAAGTTATAGATGAACATTATTTAAATCAAATCAAACAATTAGAAAATGATGAAAAAAAGTTAAAAGATAAAATTATAAAATTTAGAGAAGATGAATTGCATCATAAAGATATTGCATATGAAGAAGGAGCCACAAAAAATGGTATCTACTCAATTTTAGATAAAATAATTAAAACTGGTTCAAAAATTGCAATTAATATATCTGAGAAAGTATAACTAAGCTTCTAGTTCAACATCCCAATATAAATAATCCATCCAACTTTTATGGAGAAAGTTTGGCGGAAAATTTTTACCATTTCTATGCAAATCTTCAGTAGAAGGTTGAAAAGGTTCCTGGTTAAGTTTCATACCTGAAGATTTAAGAAGTCTTCCACCTTTTTTTACATTACAGCCAGAGCAAGCAGTTACAACATTATTCCAATTAGTTTGTCCACCCTTTGATCTTGGTAACAAATGATCAAATGTTAGCTCTTCACTGCTTCCACAATATTGACATGAAAATCTATCTCTTAAAAATACATTAAATCTAGTAAAATTTGGATTAGATTGCGGATTAATAAAACTTTTTAAAGCTATAACACTTGGTAACCTCATATTAAATGAAGGACTTCTTACTATTCGATCATAATTACTAACTATTGTTACTCTTTCTAAAAATACAGATTTTACTACATCCTGCCAACTCCATAAAGATAAGGGATAATAACTTAAAGGTCTATAATCAGCATTTAAAACTAGTGCTGGACATTTTTCTAAAGAAAGATTTTGCTCATTTAAATTCATAATTTAAATAAGTTTAACTGAATTAAATTATTTAATCAATAAATAGAAGGTGCTTCTTTATTAAATATTTATAAAATTTTAAAATTATTTTTTATATAATTTAATGCAGTGCTTGATGCTTCAACTGAAATATGATGTTCACAATTTTTGATCATACTTGTTTCTATTTCAATATTATTTCTAATTAAGAAATCTTTTGCTTCTAATAAAAATGTAGGTGAAACTGTTACATCTAAATCTCCATGGATTAAAAGCATTTTTGTTGAAGAAGTTTTTCTTTTTGCAAGATCTTCTTGATTTATTATCTTTCCTGAAAAGCCTACTATACAGTTATAGTTTTCATCATTTGTTAATCCTAAATTGATAGACATCATGCAGCCTTGGCTAAATCCTGATAAACAAATTTGAGAATTTTTAAGATTATATCTATTTTTTACTTCACTTATAAATTGATTAAGTTTTTGCTCTGCTTTCTTTGATTGCTCTAAAATATACTGGGGGTCATCTTTGGTTAAATCAAACCATTGAAATCCAGCAGGGTTTATAGGACAAACTTCATGACCGTTTGGGCATAAAAAAATAGTATTTGGTAAAAACCTTTTCCAATTTAAAATTAACATACTAATATCCTTGCCATCACCACCATAACCATGAAGTAAAATAACTGCCTTATTAACTAAAATATCTTTTTCTGATTTTATAATTGTTGTTGTTAGGCAAAATGTCATAGATAATTTATTATGTTTTATTATTTTTAAATCACTCTACAGTGTTATTGTGATTACAAGTATATTTATAAAAATTATTGCAATAATACTTTTAGGGCTAGTTGCCATAGTGTTATTACTTGGTATTAGAACTCTTCTTAAGGGAGGAGAAACTAGTAAAAAATATTCCAATAAATTAATGCAACTAAGAGTATTACTTCAATTTATTGCAATAGTTGTATTGGTTAGTTTTGCTTATTTTTTTAAAAATTAATCATAAAAATTTAACCAATTAATAAATTTTGTATCATTAAAATTAATAGATCCTGTAATACGAGCAAATTCTCTACCTTCTTTATCTATTAAAATAGTTGTTGGAATTCCTCTTAACAAAAATTTTTTAGCCAAAGTGGGTGATGAGTCATAATAAACATCTAAATTTTTGATTTTTAATTCTTTAAAAAAACTTACTGACTTTGACAAATCTTCTTGACCAATATTTATTGGAAAGATTTTTAAATTTTTAAATTTACTATTTAATTGTAATGAATCTAATGATGGCATCTCCTCTCTACAGGGTGCACACCATGTTGCCCAAAAGTTTAATATTAATAGTTTTCCCTTATAATTGACTAAATTAATGTCTTTTTGATTTACATCTTTAAAAACTACTTCATCATAAGTTTTTGGATTTTTATTTATAGTTATATTTGCAATATCTGGTTTTTCTATTGCGTAACTATAGTTAGTCGTTATTAAATAAATAAATATTATTAAAAGTTTCATACTAAATAGGTATAATTAAATATCATGCCAAAAAATAAAAACAATAAGACAATATGGGGTACTAGAATTAAAAAAGACACGTCTACATTGTTTCAAAAAATTGGTAATTCAATAGATATAGATAAAAAACTTTTTAAAGAAGATATTGTGGGATCAATTGTCCATGTTGAAATGTTATTTAGGCAAAAAATTATTTCTTTTAAAATAAAAAATAAAATTATCTACGGTTTGAATAAAATTGAAAAAGAAATCTTAAAGAATAAATTTGAATACAATAAGAAGTATGAAGATATACATATGAATATTGAAAAAAGATTATTTCAAATAATAGGAGAAGAAGCTGGATATGTTCACACTGCAAGATCTAGAAATGATCAAGTTGTTACAGATTTTAAGATGTGGATTAGATCTGCTACTAAAGAAATAAATAAAAATTTAGATAATATTACAAAAACAATCCTTAAAATTTCTGAAAAAAATATTGAAACAATTATGCCAGGTTTTACTCATTTAAAAAATGCACAAGCTGTTTCATTTGGTCATTATTTAATGGCTTATGTTGAAATGTTTAATAGAGATAAACAAAGATTTTGTAATAATTTAGAAAGTTTATCTGAAAACCCTCTTGGTGTTGCAGCTTTAGCAGGTACATCATTTAATATTGATAGAAATTTTACCACCAAAAAACTTGGATTCAAAAAACCTACAAATAATTCAATTGATACCGTTGCTGATAGAGATTTTGTTTTAGATTTTTTATACTGTATATCAGTTTGCTCTATGCATATTTCAAGAATAGCCGAAGAACTTATCATTTGGAATTCAGATGGTTTTAATCTTATTAATCTTTCAGATAAAGTGGTTACTGGATCATCAATAATGCCACAAAAAAAAAATCCTGACCTTTTAGAGTTTCTAAGAGGAAAATCAGGTCCAGTTTATGGAAATTTATTTTCAATGTTAACTATACTAAAAGGCCTACCAATATCTTATTTTAAAGACCTACAAGAAGATAAAGAAATAGTATTTAAATCAAATGAAATTCTTAAAAACTGTATTTCAATTCTTAATGAGGTTATAAAAAACCTTAGTCCTAATAAAAAGAAAATGCTAGCTCTTGCAAACTCAGGCTACATAACAGCAACAGATTTAGCTGACTATCTTGTTAAAAATCACTCTATACCTTTTAGAGAAGCTTACAAAATTACCGCTTCTGTTGTTAATTATGCTGAAAAAAACAAAAAAAAATTAAACGAAATGAGTATTGAAGAACTAAAAAAGATAGAACCAAAACTTACAATTGAAGTAATGAAGATTTTTGACTTAAAAAACTCAGTAAATTCGAAAAAATCGTATGGTGGAACATCTTTTGATAATATTAAAAAAATGATAATGAAATATAAAAAAGTATAAAATGATTAAAAAAATAATATTAATTTCCATATTTTTAGGTCTCTTGTTCTCTTGTGGGAAAAAAGGAGCTCCAGAGTATAACACACAAAAAAATACTATCCTTATAAATAGGGTTTAATGAAATATATTAATAAAAGTTTTTCAATAGAAAAAGTTAAAGCTGAAGATTTAGCAAAAAAATTTAATACACCAATTTATTGCTACTCTTATAATTTATTAAAAGAAAATATAAATAATTTTAAAAAAAATTTTAAGTCATTCTCACCTTTGATATGTTTTGCAATTAAAGCGAATTCTAATGTAAGCATAATTAGAGAAATTAGAAAATTAGGATTAGGTGCAGATGTAGTTTCCATGGGAGAACTTATGAAAGCTCTAAAAGCTGGAATAAATCCTAAAAAAATTGTTTTTTCAGGAGTTGGAAAAACTACTAAGGAAATAACTTATGCGATTGATAAAAAGATACTATTAATAAATGCGGAATCTAAAAGTGAAATAATTGAAATTGAAAAAATTGCTAAAAAGAAAAAAAAAATTATCAATATTGGTATTAGATTAAATCCTAACACTGATCCTAAGACATTAACACAAATATCAACTGGAAAAAAAGAGAATAAATTTGGAGTTGATAAAAAAACTTTTTTTGAAATAATAAAATATTCTAAAAGATCAAAAAATATTAAAATAAAATGCTTAAGTGTTCATATAGGTAGTCAAATTGTAGATCATGTCCCATATGGGAAAATGTTAAAAGTTCTTGATAAAATTATAAAAAAAGTGGATTATCAATTTGAATTTATTGATCTAGGAGGTGGCATGGGTATACCTTATAATAATAATAATAAAAAATTAGATTATAAAAAATACAATATCGCTATAAGAAAATTTTTAAAAACTCATAAATCAAAAATTATATTTGAACCTGGTAGATCTATTGTAGGAAATATAGGCGTTCTTATTTCAAGAATAATTTATATTAAAGAAAATGAAAAAAAGAACTTTGTTATATTGGATGCTGCAATGAATGATTTAATGAGACCTGCTTTATATGGTGCTAATCATCGCACACTTCCAGTATTAAAAACAACACAGGTTTCAAAAAAAACTTATGAATTTGTTGGTCCCATTTGTGAAAGTACAGATAAATTTATAACTTTAAAAAAATTTCAAAAATTGAAAGAAAAAGATCTTATTGTAATGTGTGATGTTGGTGCTTACGGGATGTCGCTAAGTTCAAATTATAATGTTAGACCAAAGCCAGCTGAAATACTAATTAAAGGATCTAAAATTAATGTTATTCAAAAAAGACAAAAACTTTCAGATTTAATTTAATTTTTAATTCAAATGATAAGAAACTTTTTATTTTCACTTTTCTTTTTTTTAGGAATTATTCTGATTTCTATGATTTTTATTCCGTCATTTTTTTTACCACAAAAAGTAGTATTATTTGGAGGTAAAATTATGGGTTATTGGGCTTCATTTTGTTTACGTATTTTTTTATCAACAAAAATAACTATAAAAGGTAAAGAAAATATATTTAAGGATGGAAAATTCTTTATAGCATCATCACACCAATCAATGTTTGAAACATTTTACCTACAAACAATTTTTAATTCACCAGTATTTATTCTAAAAAAAGAGTTACTTATGATTCCTATATTTGGTTGGTATCTTAAAAAAATTGGCTCAATATCGATTAGAAGAAATAAAATAACGAAAGAAAACCTTGGTTTTTTTGATGAAATATTAAAATTAGTTAATACCTCAAATCGACCATTAATAATTTTTCCTCAGGGGACAAGATTATTACCAGAAGACAGATCTTCATTTAAAAAAGGTGCTAGTAGAATTTATGAAGAATTAAAAATAGCATGTCAACCAATTGCTATTAATTCAGGTTATACTTGGCCAAAAAGAGGTTCAAAAAAAGTTAATTCTAATTTAACTATTTCAATTTTAAAACCAATAGAAGCGGGGTTAGATAAAGAAGTTTTTTTAAAAAAATTAGAAAATGATATTTATTGTGAGCTTAATATATTAAACTAGCCCTTCATAGGCATTACAACAAATATACTATCAAAATCACTCGGATCTTTAATTAAAGCTGGAGAACCAGTGTCATTAAAGTAGATTTCTATTTTTTCACCATCTAACTGCGATGCAACATCAATTAAATATCTAGAGTTAAAACTAATTTCTAGATCATGATCAAATACAACATTCAAACTTTCCTTGCCATCTCCACTATTAGTATTATTAACAGATAAGTTTAAAATATTTTTTGATAAATTGAATTTTACACCATCTTTTTTATCAAGAGAAACAGAAGCCACTCTATCAACAGAGTCTAAAAATAATTTTAGATCTATTTCTAATTTTTTTTGATTATCTTTAGGTATTACTTGAATATAATTTGGAAACTTGCCATCAATAAGTTTTGATATCAAAACACTATTATTTAATTCAAATTTTATTTTTGATTTTACATTTGAAATCTTTACATCTCCATCATAGTTTTCTAATAAAGAACATAATTGAAATATTGTTTTTTTAGGCAAAATAATTGGTTCAAATTCAACTTTTTTTTCTAATCTTATTTTAGATATAGACATTCTATGACTATCTGTAGCAGCTGCTGTTAAAAATAAATTTTCATCTATTTGTGTTTGGTGAAAAAAAATTCCACTTAAATAATGTCTTGTTTCGTCGCTTGAAACTGAAAATTTACACTTATTTAATAATTTTAATAATTGTTTGGATTTTATTGAAAATTCATTTTCATTAAAATTTTCGTCAGTCAACGGAAATTCTGTTGCACTAATGCAGTTTAAATTAAAAATAGATTTTTCTGATTCAACTTGAAGCTTGTTAATATCTGTTAAAGATAAATTAATTTTTTTTCCTGAAGAAAATTTTCTAATAATATCATATATTGTTGAGGATGTTGTAGTGGTATTTCCTTCTTCAAGAACTTCCACATTTTCAATCTGATGAATAAATATTAAATCAAGATCGGTTGCAGTAATTGTTAAATTTGAATTGTTAGCATTTAATAAAACATTTGATAAGATAGGAAGTGTACTTCTTTTTTCAATTACGCCTTGGCAATAACTCAATGCTTGTTGTAAATCTTGTTGATTAACGTTAAATTTCATTTTCTTTATTATACAATATTTGATTTTTTAATTTATTAATATTGTTAGTCATTTCTGTATCATTTTCCTTCAATTTCTCAATTGTTTTAACTGAATGTATGATTGTAGTATGATCTCTATTGGAAAACTCTCTACCAATTTCAGGTAATGATTTTGATGTTAAAATTTTTGTCAGATAAATAGCAGTTTGCCTAGGTCTTACTAGATATCTTGATCTTCTAGAAGAAAGCATTTCATTTTTGCTTATCTTAAAAAATTTACAAACTGTGGACTGAATTAAATCAATTGTAATCTTATTTTCTGCTAAATTTAGCAAGTCTTTTAAAACTGTTTTGATTTCAGATAGATTGGGAACTTTGTTATATATTCTTGAAAAAGAAACAACTCTATTAATTGCACCAACTAGCTCTCTAATACTTGTTGTAATTTCAGAGCTAATAAATTTTTGTATTTCATCTGAAATATTTATTTGATTAGAATAGAAAATATTTAACTCTTCTGTTTTTTGTTTAACAATTTTATATCTAAGATCGTAATCAGGTTTTTGAATATCAACTACCAAACCTCCTGCAAATCTAGATTTAATTCTTTCTTGTATTCTAGATAGCTTGTTTGGAGCTCTATCAGCAGAAATTATAACCTGAGAACCTTTATCAAGTAGAGCATTAAAGGTATGAAAAAACTCTTCCTGCATTGCTTCTTTACCATTCATAAATTGAATATCATCAATTAATAAAATATCAGTATTTCTAAAATATTCTTTAAATTTAACCATATCATTTGATTTAATTGATTTTACAAATTGGTACATAAATCTTTCTGCAGATATAAACATAACTTTATTTTGTTCTTTTAACTTTAGGCCAATAGAATTTAATAAATGAGTTTTTCCCATTCCTACACCGCCATATATGTATAGTGGATTATAATGTGAAATATTTTCCGAAACTTTTTGTGAAGCTTCATAGGCTAGCTTATTACTTTCTCCTGTAATAAAATTATCAAATCTTTTATTGGGATCAATTCTGTTATACTGTAAGTAAGTGTCTTTAATAAAAGAAACATTTTGATTTTTTACTTCAGAAGATTCTATACTTTCTTGTACATCAGCATTTGAGTTTTTTTCAATAATCTTAAACTCAATTCTATTAAGATCTTTTTTATACGATTTAACAATTTGCAAAATTTGATCTAAATATCTTGATGTAATCCAGTCTCTTATAAATCTTGATGAAACAGACAGCAAAATATAATTATTAATTTCTTCCACAAAATCTATTTTTCTTAGCCAACTTTCATAAATATCATTACCAAGAGTATTTTTCATATCCTTCTGAACAACACTCCAATCTAGAGTTGAGGAAGAAATATTTTTCAGATTTTGTGTAATATTATTGTTAGACATAGTTTTGTAGGAATAAACCTAGTTAGAAGTAAATTATAAAATTTGCAATAATTAAATTATAAAAATTAAAAATAAATAAAATCTACAAGTGAATCGTTTAATGCGCGAATTGGTTATAGAAGAAATATTTTTGTCACACTGTCGATTTATTTACAAAAATAGTTTTATAAATTTAAAATCTATGGGTGCAGGATTTAGAAATTAAAAATTTTATTTTTTTACTAAATCTAGATATAGTAATTTTAATTAATATTCTTTCTTATTTAGTATGAATACTTTTAGTTGAAATTTTTAACAACTTTAGGTAGTTGTTTATAAGGCAGCAATTTTTTTTGTAATTCTTGAAATGTTTCTTGAAGCGTTAGCTTTTTTAATTATTCCAGTTTTTGCAACTTTCATTAATTCAGAATTTAGCTTAGATAAAAATTTTAAAGCTTCAGTTTTTTTTTTTTTTTCAATAAAAAGGTTCATCTTTTTTTTTTCTTTTTTTTACTTGCTTTTACGAGCTCTTTTTACTAGTGTTTGTTTGGAAATTTTTCTTATTTTT
>Ga0114997_10003620_pt1 | contig 12116 bp, 12 predicted proteins | sample ArcticOcean_MG_C_2_FD_87045 | JGI IMG/M metagenome (GOLD analysis project Ga0114997, IMG submission 87045) | Marine microbial communities from western Arctic Ocean - ArcticOcean_MG_CB4_136 | ecosystem: Environmental > Aquatic > Marine > Oceanic | place: Arctic Ocean: Canada Basin | collected... | reverse complement strand
CTGGATGTGGAAGCGCAGTAATGCGTGTAGCTGACCAGTACTAATAGCTCAATTGGCTTGATTTATGCACTGAAAAAAATTTTTACATTAAGATTATTTTAAAAAAAGTAAACAATTTTTTTAAAATAGATATAATATATTTTATTTTAGAAATGATTATTCAACAAAGACAATTTAAATTTTGTAATTTTAACAATAGTGTTGCTACGATCAAACACTACCATCAATATTTATCAGTTTCTCTTTGAAAAAAAAACGAAGATTTATTCAAGTTCTATTTAATAAATCATATAAAAGAATTGGTTTAATATTTTCAATTATTTATTTTTTCAATTTATTGAAAAAAGATAAATTAACATCAAAAGAAAGAGAATTTTCAATATTAAAGTATTTAATAAAAAAAAATTCTAATGTAATTGATGTCGGTGCAAATATAGGTCGCTATACATTTAGGTTAGCAAAAATAGTTGGCCCTAAGGGAAAAGTTTACTCTTTTGAACCAATGCCGAGGAGTTCTTTGATCTTAAATTTTTTGATATTTTTATATGATGTCAAGAATATTATATTTTTTAGCACAGCTTTGGGTAATAAAACCGAAAAAATTTTAATGAAAGAATCTTACACTTTCCAAAATGAAGATTTTATTTTTGACACAAATACACAATCACAAATAGTAAAAGAAAATAATAAGTTAATTAATAGTTATTTTAGATACAGTCTTAAAATAGATGATATAAAAATTATAGATAAAATTTCATTTATTAAAATAGATACAGAAAATTTTGAATATGAGGTTTTGTATGGTGCAAAAAAATTAATAAAAAAAAATAAACCAGTTATTTTAATGGAAAATAATTCAAAAAAAGCAATTAATTTTTTAAAAAAATTTCATTATATTGAAAAAGAAATCTTTAAAAATTCTAGGAACAAAATTTATTTGCATAAAAAATTACTTAAAAATAAAAATTTTTTAAATAGACTAAAAAAACTAAATTAATAATCTTGATTGCTTCAAATTGAAAATTGTTTTTATATTTATTTTATTAATTAATTTTAAATTTCCTGCAATAAATAAAGCAAAATAGTTTACTATTAAATTAATTCATACTATAAGTTATAAGCAATTTATTATTAAGTCCATATGGAAAGAAAATCATTAAATCAGAACAAGTCAAAATTTAAAAGCCTCATAGATCAGAATCTTGAAAAAAAATTTTTAAGTCAAGGTTATTTAATAGGAAATGTTGAAAATAAAAATTCACTTAAATGGATTGTGGATAAATATCTAATTTTTTTTCAAAAAAAATTAAAATTAAAAAAAAGAATTAAAAATCCTATTAGATATTTTAATAATTTGCATAAAATCATTTCAGTAGATGATTTGAACCATTTAAGATTATCATTGATTAATGAAGTAATATCAAAAGAAGATTTTAGATTTAATTATTATAAGTTATGCGAAAATATTCTTAGTAAAATTGTTGGAAATGAATTGGCAATGCAAAGATCAATTAATCTAAGCATACAATTTCCAAATGATGAAAGTTCACTTCTAACAATGCATGCTGATACATGGTCAGGCGACTCACCTTTTGAGATAGTAATTTGGGTTCCATTGGTTAATTGTTTTAAAACAAAATCTATGTATATACTTCCAGCCAACAAGTACAAATTTTTTGAAAAAATTTTTCTAAAAAATAATAATAAAGGTAGCGATTTTATATTTAGTAAAATAAAAAAACACATGAAATGGATCAATGTTAATTTTGGTGAATATTTAATTTTCAATCAATCTTTGCCTCATGGCAACGTAAATAATAAGGAAAAAGAAACTAGAATTTCTATGAATTGTAGATTTAAAGGATTGTACACACCATATGGAACAAAAAATCTTGGAGATTTTTTTGAACCAATAATAATAAAGCCAGCTTCAATCATTGGAATGAATTATAAATTTCCAAAATTATGAAAAAAAAATTTAGAGGATATATTTCAAGCCGAAAATGTTTAAATGATTTTATTCCTCAAAAAATCCAAAATTTAGTAATTAGGGATTTTTGTCAAAATAATAATTTAGAATATTTATTAAGTTGTGCAGAATATTCGATGAATAAAAGTTATGTAGTTTTAAAAGAAATGATAAATTCTATAAAAGATGTTGACGGGATTGTTGCATTTTCTATTTTTCAATTACCTGAAAATTTAAAAAATAGAACAGAACTATTAAAACTTATTATTTCAAAAAATAAATCTTTTTTTTTTGCTTATGAAAAAATATTTATTAGATCAAAAAAAGATATAACAAAATTAAACGAAATTTGGATGATCAAAAAATCAATTGAAAATAAAAATAAACCATGGTTATCAGCCAAAAAATAAAACTATAAAAAAATTACTGAATTATTAATCATTTATGACTAAAGTAGAATTAAATTTAAATAGAATAATTATTTATATGAAAATTAATCATAAAGTACGATAAAATGAACATTTTAGTAACTGGAGGAGCTGGATTTATAGGAAGTCATTTGGCCGATTTATTACTAAAAAAAAAACATAAAATAATCATAATTGACAATTTTTTTATTGGAAAAAAAAGTAATTTAAAAAATATAGAAAAATCAATAAAGATTGTTAACGCCGATATTAGAAAATTTAACAAAATAGAAAAATATTTTAAAAAAATTGATATTGTTTTTCATTTGGCAGCACTAGCAGATATTGTTCCAAGTATTGAAAACCCAGATGAATACTTTTCAACAAATGTAACAGGTACATATAATGTTTTAAAAGCTTGCAAAAAATACAATGTAAATAGATTTATTTATATAGCTTCATCATCTTGCTATGGAATACCAAAAAAATATCCTACTCCAGAAAATTCAAAAATCTTACCCCAATACCCTTATGCGTTAACAAAGTGGATGGGAGAAGAATTGGCTTTACATTATTCTAATGTTTATAATTTAAATGTCACATCACTAAGATTATTCAACGTTTATGGTCCTAGAGCAAGAACAGCAGGTACTTATGGTGCTGTTTTTGGTGTTTTTTTAGCTCAAAAAATTTTTAACAAACCTTTCACAGTGGTAGGAGATGGCAAACAAAAAAGAGATTTTACTTATGTTTCGGATGTAACTGATGCAATTTATAAAGTAGCTTTAAAAAATAATCTTAAGTCTGAGGTATTTAATATTGGAAGTGGAACAACTGTCAGTATAAATAAAATAATCTCTTTACTAAAAGGTAAAAAAGTTTTTATACCTAAAAGGCCTGGTGAACCTGAAATAACTTTTGCTTCAATCAGTAAAATTAAAAAATCTTTATCTTGGGAACCAAAAATAAACATAGAAAAAGGGATAAACTTATTATTAAAAAACTTAAAAGATTTTGAGTCAGCTCCTGTTTGGACACCATTAAAAATTGCCAAAGCCACAAAAATATGGTTTAAGTATTTATCTTCAACTAATTAGAATATAAATTATATTATAATGGAAAAAATACTTGTCATTGGTGGTGCAGGGTATGTAGGAACAGTTCTTTGTGAGAGACTTGTTTTGATGGGATATGATGTATCAGTTTATGATTTATTCATATATGGTGATAATTTTAGAAAAGATTTAAAAATTAATAAAATAAAAGGTGATGTACGAAATTTAGAACTAGTTGAAAATGCTTTGGATGGAATTGACAGAGTAATTCATCTGGCTTGCATCTCAAATGATCCAAGTTTTGAGCTTAATCCATTACTAGGTAAACAAATTAATTTTGATTGTTTTGAACCATTAGTAAAATTATGTAAGAAAAAAAAAATCAAACATTTTGTTTATGCTTCATCCTCAAGTGTATATGGAATTAAAGAAGAGGCAAATGTAACTGAAAACAGTTCTTTAGAGCCAATTACAGATTACTCAAAATTTAAGGTAATGTGTGAAAAAATTTTGTTAAATGAGGCAGCAGACAATTTTTTTATAACTATAATTCGACCTGCAACAGTTTGTGGATTTTCTCCAAGATTAAGACTGGATTTAGTTGTCAATATACTTACAAACCTTGGTTATCACAATGGTGTTATTAAAATTTTTGGTGGAAAACAACTTAGGCCAAATATTAATATAAAAGATATGTGCGGCGCATATGTCTCTGTAATTAAGTCAGAGTATAGTAAGATTAAAGATCAAATTTTTAATGTTGGATTCGAAAATCACTCAGTAGAGAACCTAGCTCTTATGGTGAAGAAGAATATAGGTGACAACATACATCTACAATATGTAGAAACAAATGATAATAGATCTTATCACATTTCATCAAAAAAAATAGTTAATGAAATTAATTTTCAACCAGAATTTGACATTGATGATGCAATAAAAAGTTTGTTGGAAGCATTTAATAAAAAATTAATAAAACACCCATTGAATAATGAAGAATATTTTAATATTAAAAAAATGAAATCTATAAACCTCAAGTAGGTTTCATTAAAAAGAAAGTTATATAAGCTTATGCACGTTAGATATTCCTATTTAAAACAACAATTTTCAAACGCTCCTGATCTATGGAAAAAATTAAAAATTTTTGTTGAAACTGGAGACTTTACCTTGGGTAAAGAGTTAGCAAAATTTGAGCAAAAATTTGCGAAATTAATTGGAACAAAATATGCGATAGGTGTTAATTCAGGAACTGATGCAATAAAATTAAGTCTCAAAGCAGCAAATATAAAAGCTGGAGATGAGGTTATAACAGCTGCAAACACATTTGTGGCTACTGTTGGAGCAATTTGTGAAATTGGTGCAATACCTGTTTTCGTAGATTGTGACAATAGTTTTTGTATGAATATTGATTTACTTGAAAAAAAAATAACTAAAAAAACTAAGGCAATAGTTCCAGTGCATTTCACTGGTTATATGACTGATATGATTAAATTAAATAAAATTTCAAAAAAATATAAAATACCTGTAATAGAGGATGCGTGTCAATCAATATTGGCATCAATTAATAATAAAAATTCAGGGACCTGGAGTGATTTTGGTGCTTTCTCTCTTCATCCATTAAAAAATATTAATGTGTGGTCTGATGGTGGCATTATAGTTACTAATAATAAAAAATATTACCAACACTTAAAACTTTTAAGAAATCATGGCCTTGTGGATAGAAACAATGTTAAGATTTGTGGATATAATTCTCGCCTAGATACTTTTCAAGCAGTAGTTGGAAATTGGTTAATTCCTAGTGCAAAAAAAATAGCCAATCAAAGAATTAATAATGCTAAATATTATGACAGTCAATTAAAAAATATTAAAGGTATAAGAATACCACCTAGATTAAAAAATTATAAAATAGTTTATCACCTTTATATTCTCTTTGCTGAAAACAGAGATGAATTATTGAAATATTGCCTTAAAAAAGGTATTGAGGCAAAAATTCATTATCCTATTCCAATGTATAGGCAACCAGCACTTAAACATTTAGGTCATAAAAAAGGTGATTTCCCAATTACTGACCTACATGCAAAATCAATAATTAGTTTTCCATGTGATCAACATCTTTCAAAAAAAGAAATGAATTATGTTATTAAAACTGTGAAAGATTTTTATTCTAAATAAATATGAAAATCCCATATGTTAATTTAAAAAAACAATACTTATCTGAGCGAAATGAATTATTAAAAATTATAGACAAAACGCTCAAAAAAGGAACATGGGTTGGTGGCGATGAAATTGCTAAATTTGAGAAGAATATCACAAAGCTATGCAAAACAAAATATTGTGTTTCTTTAAATAGTGGCACAGATGCTTTGACAATGGCGCTCCACTTGGTTGGGGTTAAAAGAGGAGATGAAGTGATAACACCCCCTAATTCTTTTATCGCATCTACAGCAGTAATAGTTCATCTAGGGGCAAAACCAATATTTGTTGATGTTAAAGATGACCAAAATATTGATGAAAATAAAATAGAAGAAAAAATTACAAAAAAAACAAAAGCAATTATGCCCGTCCATTTGACAGGGAGAATGTGTAATATGGACAGAATAAAAAAAATTTCTTTAAAATACAAAATTCCGATTATTGAGGATTGTGCACAATCTATACTGTCAAAATATAAAAATAAATATGCAGGATCTTGGGGGCATATTGGATGTTTCTCCACACATCCATTAAAAAATCTTAATTCTATGGGTGATGGGGGTTTTATTACAACAAACAGCAGTTATTATTATAATAAAATTAAAAATTTAAGATCTCACGGAATGGAAAGTACAAGAAATAATGTGGATGATTTTGGGTATGTGTCAAGATTAGACAATTTACAAGCTGCAATATTAAACTTTAGATTAAAAAATATTTATCAAATTATAGAGAAAAGGAGAATTAATTACGAAATTTATAAAAAAAATTTAAATTCAAATCACATTTATTTTCCTAATGAAAGAAGAGAAGAGTATAACACCTATCACACATTCGTTATACAGGTAGAAAAAAGAGATAAATTAAAAAACTTTTTAAAAAAGAAAGGTATTGATACGGCTATTCATTATCCTATTCCTATCCACTTGCAAAAAGCTGGCAAATATCTTGATTATACCAAAGGCTCATTTCCTATTGCAGAGAGACAATCTAAAAAAATACTTAGCCTCCCAATTAATCAATTTTTAAGTAGGCTGGATATAATTAATATATGTAAAATTATAAATAAGTTTTATGAAAAAAATTAATAAAAATAAAAAATTAAAATTATTTTATGAAATGTTAAGAATTAGAGAGATTGAAAAAAGTATTTCTGCTAATTACGCGCAACAAAAAATGAGGTGTCCAATTCATTTATCTACTGGTCAGGAGGCCATAGCAGTAGGTGTTTGTCAAAATTTAAATAATAAAAATAAAATAGTTACAGCTCATAGATCTCATGCACATTACATTGCAAAAAGTGGAAACTTGAATTCAATGTTAGCAGAGTTACATGGGAAAAAAACAGGATGTGCAATGGGAAAGGGAGGATCAATGCATCTCATAGATATTGAAAATGGTATTGAGGCTGCTGTTCCCATTGTAGGTAGCACAATTCCAATTGGTACTGGCTTAGCATGGGCAAATAAATTAAATAAAAAAAATAATGTAGTTGTAATTTTTTTTGGTGATGGTGCAACTGAAGAAGGTGCCTTTTTTGAAAGTTTAGATTTTGCTTCTTTGCATAACCTTCAGATACTCTTTGTTTGTGAAAACAATTTTTATTCTGTTTATTCTGATATTAAAAAAAGACAAAATAAAAATAGAAGTATAACTAAAATTTCAAAAGCAATAGGTATAAATTCTCATGCCGGAGATGGAAATAATATTGAGGAAGTTTATTATGAAGTGAATAAAATATTAAAGTTTATTAAAGAGAAAAAAAGACCTTACTTAATCGAATTAAAAACATATAGGCATCTTGAACATTGTGGTCCAAATAATGATGATCACCTTAGTTATAGAGATAATAATGAAGTTTTAAAGTGGAAAAAAAAATGTCCTATCAAATCGTACGAAATAAAACTAAAAAAAAATAATATTTTAAGTGAGCAACAATATAAATTTATGAAAAATAAAATCAAAAAAGAAATAAATAAGTCTTTTAAATTTGCATTAAAAAGCAATTTTCCTGAAAAAAAATTATTATTCCAACATAATTATGCATAATAAAAAAAAATTAACTTTATTTAAAGACTCAATAAGAGATGCAATCTATTTAAGCATGAAAAAAGATTCAAATGTAATTTTAATGGGACTTGGTGTTGATGACCCAAAAGGTATTTTTGGGACAACTTTAAATATACATAAAAAATTTCCAACAAGAGTTTTTGACTTGCCAACAGCAGAAAATGGGTTCACAGGTTTTGCAATTGGATTGGCCTTATCAGGAAAAAAACCAATAATCACTCATCAAAGAGTCGAATTTTCATTATTATCTCTTGATCAAATTTTTAATCAGGCTGCAAAGTGGAATTACATGACAGCTGGAAAAAAGAGCGTACCATTGGTTATACGACTTATAATTGGAAAGGGTTGGGGTCAAGGCCCACAGCATTCACAAAGTTTAGAAGCAATTTTTTCACATATACCAGGACTAAAAGTTGTTTGCCCCTCAAATCCCTATAATGCTAAGGGACTTTTGCTCTCAAGTATTGAAGATAAAAATCCAGTAATATTTTTTGAACACAGATGGCTTCATGAAACCTATGGTCGCGTTCCAAAATCGATTTATAAGGTTCCACTAGGAAAAGGAAAAATAATTAAAAAAGGTAAAGACATAACTTTAATATGTTTTTCTCTTACTGTTTTAGAATGTATAAAAGCATCCAAAATTTTAAATAAATTCAAAATAGATGTGGAGATTTTAGATTTACAGTCACTAAGACCACTAGACAAAAATTTAATATTAAAATCTGTAAAAAAAACAAAAAAAACTATTGTTGTAGATAATGGTTGGTCTTTTTATGGAATTAGCTCTGAAATATTAGCGATAATCAAAGAAAACGATAGTGGTAAAAATATAATTGCAAAAAGAATTGGTTTAAAAAACACTTCAATTCCCAGTACGCGAGCACTTGCAAAACACGTTTACCCAAATCCAATTTCAATTGTAAAAGCAGTTGAAAAAATTTTAGGAAAAAAATTTAAAAATTTAAATCTTTTTAATGAAAATGATTTTTACTCTGACCAACCGTATAAAAATTTTTTAGGACCTTTTTAAAATCTATGAATAAAAAATTGAATTTTATAACCAAATATCATTTGTCAACAAAGAGAGATTACAAAAAAAGAATGTTTGAAGATAAAATTCAATCAATGATTATTGCTAGAAAATTTGAAAAAGATTTTTGGGATGGAAAAAGGAAATATGGGTATGGTGGATATAAATACATCCCAGGTTTACTTGAGCCTTTAGCGAAAAAAATTATAAAATATTATAAGTTAACTAATTCATCTAAAATCCTAGAAATTGGGTGTGGCAAGGGATACCTTCTATATGAAATTTACAAAATATTACCAAAAATAAAAATTGTGGGATTTGATATATCGAAATATGCAATAAAAAATTCTAAAAAAGAAATAAAAAAAAAATTATCAGTTCGTAGAGCAGAAAAAACTTATCCTTATAAAGATAAACTATTTGATCTTGCTATTTGTATAAATACTTTACATAATTTGCAAATTTATAAATTAGAAAAAGCATTTAAAGAAATAAATAGAGTTAGTAAATGTCAATATATTGTTGTTGAGTCTTATAAAAATGAAAAAGAATTATTTAATTTACAATGTTGGGCCTTGACCGCTGAAGCTTTTTTTAGCAAAAATGAGTGGAAATGGATATTTAAAAAGTTTAAATATAATGGCGAATATGAATTTATATATTTTAATGATTAATAATTAAACTAGATAAATTAATATAATTTTTATAAAAATAAATATTGCTTTAGAAAAAATGAAATCATACACTTTACAAAAGCAAATAATTAAAATTAAAAGTCAAAAAAAAAAAATTGTTTTGTGTCATGGTGTTTTTGACTTAATACACCCGGGTCATATAAATTATTTTCAGTCAGCAAAAAAACTGGGTGATTATTTGTTCGTTTCAGTTACCTCTGATAAGTATATTAATAAAGGAATAGGAAGACCTATATTTAATCAAGAAATTCGTATGAATTTTTTAAAACAAATAAAGTTAATAGATCAAGTTATTTTAAGTGATCAATCATCAGCTGAGGAATTAATTGAACTTGTTAAACCTGATTTTTATGTAAAGGGACCTGATTACAAGATAAATAAAAATGATAGAACCAACAAAATTTTGTTAGAGAAAAAAAAAGTTGAAAAATTTGGGGGTAAAATTAAATATACAAACGATATAAGTTATAGCTCAAGTGAATTGATAAATAAATTTGGGCTTGATTTAAACGATGAACAATTAAAATTTGTAAAAAAAATAAAAAAAAAATTCGACTTTGAAAAAATATCTCTTCATATAGAAAAATTATTTAAACTTAGCCCCTTAGTAGTTGGGGAAATTATAATAGATGAGTATTTTTTTGGTGATGTTATTGGAAAAGCATCGAAAGAACCTCATTTAGTAATGAATGTAAAAAAAGAAAAAATCTATCTTGGAGGGAGTTTAGCTATAGCTAGAAATATATCTACATTTGTTAAAAAAGTTTCTATATTTTCACATTTTGGTTATGAAAAAATTATTCACTCCTATATTAAAAAAAACATAAATAAGAATATACAATTAAATTTATTTAAACCCTATAAAGAGTTTAAGACAGTTTATAAAAAACGATTTCTAGATATAGTTTCAAATTATAAATTATTTGGAAGTTATTTTATTCCGGAGAAACATCTTAAAATTGATTTGAGCCTTATTAAAAAAAATTTTAAAAAAATAGGTAGTTTTGATTGTATAATAATTTGTGATTATGGACATAATCTAATATCAAAAGACTTTGCATATTTTTTAACAAAACTTAAAAAGAAAATATCACTAAATGTACAAATAAACTCATCTAGTATTAGATTGAATAATTTAAAGAAGTATAAAAAAATAAATAATTTGTTTATTAACGAAAATGAGCTCCGTTTTATAATGAAAGATTCTTTAAGTGATATAAATTTACTAAATAGAAAATTTAAAAAGGTTTATCCTTGTGAGAATTTAATTGTCACTAGAGGAATACAAGGTGTGATTTTATTAGATAAAGATAACAAATCCTATAGATGTCCAGCTTTTTCAACGAATTTAGTTGATAAGGTTGGAGCTGGAGATTCTTTGTTATCTATTGTTTCCTTACTTTTAGAGGCCAAAGTAGATAAAGAATTGTCCCTATTGATAGGAAGTTTGGTTGCAGCAATATATGTCAAATCAATGGGGCATGAAAAGCCCATTAAAAAAGATTTAATTTTAAATCATTTAGAAAATATTTTGAAATAAACCTTAGTAAAAAAATATTCTAGATAAATATCAATATATTACAATTTTTTTAATAACTATTTATTTAATTATGAAGTTTTGCTTTTAAGCAAAAAAATTATAATTTGTTTTTTAATTTGATCAAAAGAAGCTTCATAAATATTAGTTCTATAATTTTGAAGGTTGTTAGTATTTATAATAATTTTTTTCTTTTTAGAAACAGTATATTTGTATAAATATCTAATAAATTTTTTTTCATTTTTTTTATTAAAAGAAAGAGGTATTTCCTTACCCTTTGGGCAGTTTAATATGAGAATTTTTTTTCTTAGAAAATAAAATAAAGAAACAGGACCAGAGGAACTACCAATATACCCAATTGAATTTTCAGCTACAAATATTTGGTCTTCAATTAAATAATTTGGAGATATGTCATTAAGAAATAAGACATATTTACCTAAATTGTTTTTTTTGCAAAATAGTTTAAATTTTTTAATACTTTTATCTGAATTTATTCCAAATACTATTGTAGTAATTTTTTTATTTTTTAAAAAAACTAAAATTTTTTCAATAGGCTTTAAATTAGTGGTCTGCCTAGTACTTGCTCCAGATATATCGTTTGGGTCATTGTTATAATGTTTGATAAATAAACAAAAATAATCATTTTTCGTATTTTGAAGTAAATTTTTATTTATGGAAAATTTTTTTAATGATTTGATGATTAAATTTTTATAATAAATCGAATTTTTAAATTGATATTCACTTTTCAATGATCCAAAAATTTTAGGTTTAAAATTTTTATGTTTGATTAACTTATTAATGACTTGATAATAAAGTTTTTGTGGTATCGGAGGAAAAATATTGATTATCTTTTTTTTAGAAAAAAAAAAATTAATAGATTTAATTGTCGGCATACCAAAAGACAGTGCATAATTATTTTGTCTGTTAATTTTATGATAATTTTTTAAATAAAAAGTAAAGCTATCGCCAAAACCCAATGCATGATTATAATGATACTTTTTTTTTCCTCTATTTAGAAGACATAAATAAATATTTATTATAAAAGCATAAATATTATAAATAAGATTAACAAAAAAATTTTTATAATAAATAGCTTTTATCATTTAATAAACCAATGCTTTATTATGAAAAACTTTGGTTTACAAGAAATTATTTTATAT
>Ga0114997_10003619_pt1 | contig 12116 bp, 5 predicted proteins | sample ArcticOcean_MG_C_2_FD_87045 | JGI IMG/M metagenome (GOLD analysis project Ga0114997, IMG submission 87045) | Marine microbial communities from western Arctic Ocean - ArcticOcean_MG_CB4_136 | ecosystem: Environmental > Aquatic > Marine > Oceanic | place: Arctic Ocean: Canada Basin | collected... | reverse complement strand
TTGGTTTCAGAACGACTTGGGTCAATGCTATTGTATTCTTCCCAATTTGACATACCATCGTCGTCGGAATCCTCCCATCTATCCTCGGAATTCAATGGATCTAAGGTCCAACCCGAATCCAATAAGTGCCAACGAGCAAACCATATTTCCCAACCGTCCGGCATACCATCACCATCGCTATCTGCATCGGTAGGGTCGCCGGTAGCATCTCCATCGCCAAATGGATCTTCAGGTATTCCCCAATCGGAAATATTCCTGAATAGATCGGTGCTGAATCCATCTGGGATTTCCTCGCCATCAAGACTCATATTCCCAGAAAATAAATTATCACGAATATTGTATTCTAGCCAATTCACGAATGCTTCATTATCTTCGATAATTCCATTTTGGTTAATATCGAAACCATCGCCATCGGGATTTTCAAAAGCATCGCTGCCATTCAACGGATTAATGCCAATTCTTGATACGGTCCATACACAAGAATTTCTTGCTTCCCAGCCATCAGGTAAGCCATCGCCATCGGAATCTACATTATTCGGGTCGGGTTCTGCCCAAGCCTGTGCAGATTCAGAAGTCACAAGATGACTTTCCAAAATGTCGCCGGCTATTGCCCCTAATCTTATCTGCGACCATTGATATTCACAAAGATTGGACAAACCGTCACCATCTGCATCCCAAAGGGCATCATCGGATCTTGTTGGATCTAGACTCCAATTGTTCGAGCCTGTAAAAGTTGAACCTATCCAACGACGATGTTTGATTTCCCAGCCATCAGGCATCCCATCACCATCAGAGTCAGAATTGGTTGGGTCGGTTCCTTGATCTATACCTAAGGAGGACAAATAAGTCGAATTCGCGGCTTGTCCTGCTTCATCATCACAAATGTGTTCGTGATCATATGAATTGGTATAATGGCACCATAAAGGAGTAGATTCATGGAATAAACCGAAATATTCTTCGCCATCGCTAACCCCGTCCATATCTGTATCTACCATCCGAGGATCTGTCGCATTATACCCACTTGGAGTGCGCGCAGTATACCTGAATTCATCGAGATTACGCCATAAACGTTCTTTGATCGGGTCATCATTGAGATTTATACCATCGCCGTCTGCATCGAGTAAAGCATCCCACGGGTCGGTTGGATCCAAACCGTATTGAACTTCCCAACCATCGATCATCCCGTCGGAATCAGAATCATTTACCATCGGATCCATCAATTGTAAATTTGAATATTTACCTGGACCGATTCCGACGAAAACGGTGTTTATACCATTCACATTATGAACTGCACTAGAGGCAATTGCCCCCGGTATCCACTCTTGAGTACTAGCCCCATATACTGCAGCATGACCGCCAGCAATTGCCCAAAGACCCCACTTGCTTCCAATCAGTAATGATTCTTCGGAAGCTGTTATCGATTGAATATTATTAGCATCTGCAATAGTCTTACCGTCTAGCCCGGGATGTTCGAGCAAGCCACTATGATCCATATTTCCAGCCACCAAATCAATTCGGTGTAATCCGGAAGGAGTACCGACCCAAACCACTTGATCTGCACCTCCGTTCGGGCCTTGTGCAACCAGAGCATTGATGAAAGCCGGATTGCCGGTTCCTTGAGAACCGAGAGTTCTCAATTCATCATAATTATTAGCGACCGGAGTTGGCTCAGGCGAATTATAAAACACCCATGACGGTGTTGTGGCATCTCGAGCAGAAGCGGTTTCAACTCGCAATAAACCAACATCGGTTCCGACATAAAGTGTAAGCGGACCACCGCTCACATCAACGTGCTCAATCTGTGTGGCAGTTGCGTTTCCTTCTAACATCACATTTGAAATTCCGGTACCAATCTCCCAAATAGAACCGAGATTACCTTCGGAATCCAATTCGATAACCTTTCCAAAGCCATAAGCGCCCAAAGCGATAATATGAGTATTATCTCCGTCTCTGAGAAGGATATCACCAGCTTTGAATGTTCCAGCAATATATTCCCAATCACCGATTGGATCGACATCGCCTTCATTGTGTTGAGCGATCCAGACCCCTCCTTCGGTAAGCATTATTACGGTGCTCTCGAGGAGAATTAAGTCATTGAGGTCATGACCTTGTGGCAGAGGATAATCAGTGGACTTATCCTGTTCGAAATCAATGACTGTGACGCCGAGTTTCGTCCCGAGCCACATCAATCCATCGCTTGAGATAATCTCTCGAATATCGTGATTTAAGATTGAGATATTCTCAGAAGCAGATTCTGCTGTCAGTACATATTCAGCATATGTGCCAGAATTAGCTGCAAGCTCAACTGAACGCATCCCGGATTTTACCGTATTTCCATCGTCGAGGTGAACTAAATATTCTTCCAAAGTTGAGAGTTCTTCACCGATAGCAAGTGCTGTATTAGTCCTTGCAGCATCCTTTGATTGGAAACCATCGCGATTGACATCCCATCCGTCTGAATCCAAATCGCTCAACGCATTTGAGCGATTTAATGGGTCTAGACCGAAGTGGATTTCCCAACCATCAGATATTCCATCACCACTAGATGGATAAATCCGTCGATGTTTAAAACCGTCCCAATTGAAGCGGTCGCTGTCCTCTTCGAGAGGATCGGTCCCAAGCCAAATCTCTTCATCGATGACAGATTCAGTACCATTGAGGGCACAGGAGTTCAAAATATTAAGTAATTTAGTCAGAGTAGGATCTAGCGTAATAAACGGCCAATCACCAATAGGAGAACCTTCTGGATCTGGATGGTTACATCTTAACCCATCCAATTCAGTCGTCCAATTACTCGGTGCACCGTATGAATATTCTTCGGTAGAGGTTAGCATTTCACCCTGAGATAAAAATCCATTTCTATCAACATCGAACCCGTCTTCATCAGGGTCTAATTCAGCATCGGAAGCATTGAGTGGATTGAAGGTAGCGCATTGGAATCTCATGGCTGTCTCATCGAAGAATCCCAACCGCTCACACATTGCAGCCTCAAAACCATCTGGCATACCATCGCCGTCGGTATCTGCAACTCGGGGATCCAGATAGGCACGGTCTCCTGTGAGAGGATCGATTACACCGGTGAGACCTCTGGTGAATCCGGTATCGGTACAATTAGCGGGATAAGGCCAACAGTATTCCTCCGTAGCGTTTAAGCCATCGTGGTCCAAATCGTAATTAGCGTCCGAAGCATCGTCTCGGTCAAGTCCTTTTATTAGAACAGCCCTTCCGTCACTAGCGGTCCAATTCACCCACTCAGAAAATAGATTTTCATGAACATCAGGGATGTCATCCCCATCGGTATCGGTAGTTGGTGGACGCTCCTGATTTGTCGAATTTGGATTGGTGGTACCGACATTAGATATCGCTGGAATTTGCGACATCATGAATAAACCAGAGACCACGAGCAGAGTTACCAATAGTGTAGATTGAGACCGACGCATCGTAATCACCTTGGGCGCGTACGCACCCACCGTCTATCAACCGGCGAATCCGACTTATGAGTATGATGGAGTGATGTTCAGACGCTTTTCCATTTGGACAAATGTATTTCGACCACAAATCCCCTTATCTTATCACTGAAGGACAGATGAGTTCAAGGGCTCAGCGCGCTGACCTCGCTGAGTTAGCAATGTCATTATCTATAACTCATCTCGGGTCTGGGAGTCGCGGAAACGCGACGCTGATCGAATGTGGTGAGCATCGGATATTGATCGACCAAGGATTTAGCGGTAAAGAATTGGAAAAAAGACTTGGATTGATGAATATTAAGCCCGGGGAAATCGAAGCGATTCTCCTCACCCACCACCACGGCGACCACGGAGGGGGCGCCGGAATCGCTCAGCGCAAATGGGGCATTCAGATCTGGTGTAATGACCGCACGGCGAGTGCGTTAAATCTCGATTTGCAAAATGTCAGATTATTTGAAAATTTGGAGGTGCTTGAATTCGCAGATGATCTAGCGATTTTACCGGTCCCCGTTCCGCATGGTGGGGCCGATAATGTTGCGTTTATTATCAGCCATAATAACGAGAGAGCAGCCCTGGTGACAGACCTCGGTTCTTGGACCGATGAATTGGTCAACCATATGTATGGCTGCGAGCATATATCCATAGAAGCAAATTACGACCATTCACGCCTGTGGGGCGGCCCTTATCCGAGAGGATTAAAAGAGAGAATCTCGGGCCGAGGAGGCCACCTTTCAAATCAACAAACCGGTGAATTTTTAGCTTCTGTAGTCAGCAAAAAAACTAGGTCGATTGTCCTGACTCACCTATCGGAAAGAAACAACCTGCCCCATTTAGCAGAATCGACCGTATTGTACTACCTCGATCAAATTTTTGAAGGTGACATCAGAATCTCGCTACAAGATGGGCCCGAATTCACTCATACCATCGGTAGTAATTTTGAATTTGAAGATCAAAACCGCACCAAAATTACTCTATCCAGATGAGCCCTGTAAGGGCTCTACATGGTGAACACATAATAACGAGGGAGAATGTCCTCCCTTTTGATGGAGGCCGGAACACACTCACGTCAAGACCATGCTGTTAGCGAAGTCTTAGGCGTAGTCATGCTTTTGGCGATGGTAGTTTCGATGATGGGCGGCGCATTCATGTTTCTGACTCCATTCGTTACAGAATTTCAAGATAATAGTAGTTGGTCGAACGCAAACGGGATGGCGGAGAGACTCGATGGAAGGCTTGAATTAATAGGTTCAGCTAGCGAAGGAACCGGAATTAAAACCTCTATACCTGCTGCTACGAGTAGTTTGAGTAATCTAATCAATGTTGAAACCTGGACGTTCTCTGCAGATTTGACCGCCGATGAACGTATTGAGGTCGAATATCTTAACGGCAGTGCATTTTCGATTTTAGCATTCAATGAAAGTGCGGCTTCTGTTTTGATTTGGACACCTACTGGAACCCAACTAAGCAATTTCACACCGACACATAACAAGGTGATAATTGAACATGAACTCAATGTATACAACCTTTACATCGTAACAATTTTTGATGACGATGGCGTTGAACTTCATACTCATGCACAAATCATGATTTCGGGATTAAGAATCACAACCGATTACCAAGGTGGGCAAAATGAGATTGCAGTAATCAATGATGCAAGATATGACCGTACCGACTCGGTGCACTGGGATGTTGTCGAAAAGCCCGATCTAGATATCGATGAGTTGATCGATGGAACCATGAGAGCATCACTCAGATTACGAGATGTTAGAATAAATGGCTCCGCCCCAAACGGCAGAGTTGTGGAATTGGATTTGATGTCAAATGGCCCAATCTCATTGTTTTCTGGTGATGCATGGCATTTAAGATTCACTTTTGATTCGACCCTAGGCGACTCAATAACACCTCAACTCACCGAGGGATGGTTAACCGATTATAATCTAAATCTCGCATCGGGGACAAATTCAGATTATCGTGGAATTAGCCCGTGGCAGCGGGCTAGTGGCGCTGATGGTTTTACCATAGACGGTGGCCAAAACAAAATTGATTTGGAGATCGATATTCATCGGATTGAGGTGAGGGGATGATGAAACAAGGAATTAGCCGAGATGAGGATGCTGTGAGTGCAGCGGTTGCTACAGTCTTGTTATTCGGCGGAGTAATTTCGATTATCAGCCTAATGTTGATTTCGATGACCCCCGTGATTCAAGAATTAGAAGGGGCGATTAAACGCCATGATATGGAAGCCCAAATGACCGTTCTGGCACAAGAAGTGAATATCTTATCTGAGGCAGGCATGCCTGGCGACATGACAAAGGTCGAGATGATTCCACTCGATGGCGACCTCGGTTGGGATCGCACCAGAGGCGGTATGTGGTATTCTGCTTCGTGGCACGAAGATAATTCTTTTAGAATTAGAGATGGCTTAGATGTGGATAGAACTATCGATTTCCGCCACCCTGAAGGTAAGATTGAAGCTCTTTGTTATGATGATTTACGATTGGGACCTGACCGTCCATTCATCTTTTCACCACCTGAACAAGTTGATTCGGTTTTGGTCACACCAAAACATGGGTTGACTACCCCATTAGGTCCGGTCAATATAATTCAAGACGGGAACGATTATTCGGTTAGAATTGGTGAAGTATTGCGATTGGAAGGAGATAAAAATTTCAGTTCAAGCCACGATTTAACCGGGGTGATGACCTCTGGTAACGGAGGAATGATGTTGGCCCAACCGACCCAAGCTGACCCTTCGACTGGCCAAGGCCGACATTGGGCTATACCTCTGCCAAGTGGTGTGACCATTGTCGAAATAGTCTCAACCTCCAATCTCCTCATCGAATGGACTATCGATGAAATAACAAATTCTGAAGTTGCTCTAAAAAGCACTAAATTGCATCTGGCTAATTCATGGACAAAGGAGTTCAATTTGAGTGGAGACAAGTTGGTAGAATTCAGAGTCAATGCTAATTCAAATTTAATCTTAAAAACTTCAACTTCGGGTACGACAATGCTATTGGGTCAAGATTCTTCAAGACTATCAAAAGAATTCTTGGCTCCTAAAATTAGTGGAAACCTGACCTTTACCAACCCGGGAGAAGATGCTGCAATAATTAATTGGAGAAATGGTGGTCTGACATTAGATTCCAATTCAACCTCAACGATTTCTTGGCCTCAAGGAGACATCGACAACTCTGCAATTATTACAGGCAGCGAAAATTTCCTCTTGGAGATGAGTGATGAAGATTCTGGCATGACCTATTTGGTTGCGGCTGATACTGGTCGCTTGAGTGGCCAAACTTTTTTGACGGACCTTTCAAAGTCCAATTCGGTGAGTCTAGTAGGTTCTGAAGCGGAATGGAATTCGTCCACAGATGGGCGTATTTCGATAGTTTCAGGCGATGCTATCAAAGTTTTACAATACCAAGGTGATGATGGGTTATTACGCTTAGAGGATGATGGAGCTCAACGATGTATCTCGATAGATATGACTGCATCGGGATGGATTGAGACCGAATTGCCTTGGGAAAATATGGCGGGTAGGACGCAGGGTGAACTATTCAGAGCTTGGAAAGAAGGTGGCCACCCATCGAGTTTTTCAATTGACTTAATCGGCCAAGTCGGCGACTCTAGCCACGCTACTATCGCTACTGCTTGGGCTTTTCATCTTTCGAGGTTAACCTATGAATTCGAATCCTCAATCAGTGGTTTAGAGATCGCCTGGACCGGGGGAGCTGTCGTCACTAATCATCCTGAAATCAAGGCTGATGTAATCTTAGCACCCAGCGACAAAGGTGGGCCAGGGCCCCGGTTTTCAGTAACAATCCCTGCGATGCACCCCTCATTTACATCTACTAGTGGCCAAGGAAAAATGGAATTAGAATTACAATTAGTGATGAGGGATAGTTTAGCTTCAGCGAAAGCATTTGATCTACGAAGAGGTTGGCAAGGTCCTTACGGCGATGCTATTGCCGAACACTCTTCAAAAGCCCTCGACCAATCTGAAGATTGGGTCATTTACCCAGGCCGCTTAGACCTATTGAATGACTATGTCGGCTGGGTACCTATTCCCACCCATGGACCTTCTGAAACAATTTGGCATACCGGTGGCGATCCAATTCAGTTTAGTTTACAGATCAGTAGTATAGACATTGACATTTCGGAGGCCAATTCATGAGATCACAGATCAAACGAGATGAATCCGCAGCATCGACCGAGTTAGGCTATATTTTCACATTTATGCTCGGAGTATTATTGCTATCGATGTTTAGTGTTTGGTCGTTCGGAATCGAGACCGCGACCAGAGAGCGCTGGAATCAAAATGCTATCGAAACCAACCTCGCAGATATTACTTCAGCGGTTGAGCGAGCGGATCAAGCTAGTCACGCAGGTGATTCAATTCAATATGCGGAAGTGGTAAAATGGAGATTCACCGAAGCGGATGAAACTTTATTCAGATTAACCCTTAGCGACGAGGGATTAGTTTTAGTTCATGACGAATATGAGTTGAATCGCGAGGTCAGCATTTCTGCAACTGGTGCAGGAAACTATTCCGGTTCGATATCGCTATCAGGACTGAGTGAAATTTGGATTATTCACCAAGATGGAAAAACAAGTATCGCGACCAACCGTCCGAGTTTTTAATCAACGGCCCATAACTGCGGTATGGACCATCATTTGGACCTCACGCATTCGAGTTTGAGCCCCGAGTTCACGGAAGACGGATAGAGCACGTTGTAAATATTCCATTCTTCTTTGCCTGTCTGGTGCAACGCCACCTAAACGGGATAATAATTCACCGATTTGCATCCTCAAATCATTCGCTTCAGAAATAACCAATGCTTCGCGATATTTTTCAAGCGCATCTTCAACTCTTCCACTATCTTGTAGAACCTCACCTAATAGAATGGAGACTTCTACCAATGCAAGAGGATCTCCAGCCTCACTCATCGTTTTTAGAGAATCTGTATAATGGTGAAGTGCGAGTTCTGAATCCCCTGTCTTAGCATAAAATCTACCAAGAACCGCACGGGCACGGGCGTGTAGTATAGCATCTTCTGAATCTGCCGATAATTCATAAGCACCTAGTGCGTGAACTCTGGCTCTTTCATGCTCGCCCAAATCTAATAATGATCTAGCAAGTACGATTTGAGCAGGGATTAAATCCACCGAATCTTCACCAGATAGAATGGATTCAACCTCTGCATATGCTTCTAATGCCTTGATTTTATCACCTTTTCTTCTAAAGATATAGCCCATATTATTGTAAGATCGTGCTGCACCTAGAGCATCGTTGTTCGAAATGAACATCTCCAATGCCTTTCGATGCATAGAAAGTGAGGAATCTGTATCTCCACGCTTCAAAGAGATATCAGCTAAATTTGCTAAAATATCTGCTACCACATCTTCAATACCGGCCCCCTCGGCGATTGGGCGAGCTAGATTGAATGCTGCTTCAGCCTCATCGAATCGGCCGAGTAATGCCAGCACTTCTCCCCTGAGACAATCAATTCTGCATGCATTATTGTCACTACAGGTCTCGATTTTAACTTTTTCCAAAAGGTCGAGCAATTCAATATGCCCTTTCCTTATCAGACCTCGACCTTGTGAAACGATGATAGAAGCCGCATCTTCGTGACGTGAAGATGTGATTAAATGGTAGATCAATTCTAGTGCAACATGACTCTCGCCTCCTTGTTTTTCATACCAAATAACCGCTTTATTATGTAAGTCTTCACGCACTTGGTGGTCCAAACTTTGTAATAGAAATTCTCTGATCAAATCGTGAACGTCATATGTTTCTGAATCACCATGCCTTGCAAGGCCACCTTCGACTAATGAATCCAATTCATCGACATCCAATCCTTGGTCGGTCAATGCTTCTAAAGGAACCGGCTCTCTAAAAACCGATAAGGCCCCAAGTAATCGTTTTTCTTCAGCAGATAATTTTGAGAAGATCTCAATATTCACATAATTCTCCAAGGACTCGTGGAATGCACCTGCCGAAGCACCTCGGTTTATCAATTCTAAAACCAATGGATGACCACGGCTCATAGAGTGAATGTAAATTAATTTCTCATCATCTAAATCGGAAATTGTAGAAAGTAGATTTCGAGTCGATTCTTGATCTAATCCTTCCAATGGCAAAACCAATGAAACAATTCTTCCATCTGCGTCTTTGAGCGGTACAACCTCTTTGAATGAACGAGAGAAAATCACCAAACCAACCTCCCCCTCGCTTTCGACCAATCCTCTCGAAAGCGCTTGAAAGGTTTGATGCAGAGATTTATCTGCGACTTTGTGATAATCGTCGACAACGATGAGAGCAGGGGTATTTTCCAATGCGGCGATGATTAAACGAGCAGAATCTGCAGCTTGAGGAACCGGGGTTGCAGCGATATAATCTGCAAAGGTAGAATCACCTAAATTGGATAACCAATCCGCAATACTTTCGAAAAACGCTCTCGAACCATCCCAATCTTGACAGCGGTGGTAAAGCAGATTTCTACGGTGCATAAAAGATTCAATTATTTTTGCAGCCATTGAGGTTTTACCAATACCTGCAATGCCTGGAATCATCAGAGTTGTCGATCTCGCTTCTATCAAATTAACCATATTTTCAAGTTCCCTTGACCTACCATAAAAATGTCTTAATCGAGGTAGATCGCCTAAACTTGTAACAAGTTGCTTTTCCACATGCTTGCTCAAATCTCTCTCAACCAAATCGGCTGATAATGACCTTATATCGAGAACTCCATTATCATCGAGATATCTAATTACATCGACTGGTCGCATCGAGAACGGTAGTTTATCTTGTATTTCTCCAAGGGTCGAGGTGATTATATTTCCACCAGATAAGATACACCTGAACTCAAATTCACGAAGTCTGTTCCAAGTATCCGATGCTAATACCATTCCAGGTTCAGTCAAGAAGTATGCTTTTCTTTTCCGGCTCACTCCAGCCACGTGGGCTTGCCTTTCAATAAGTAAACCTTGGTCCTTTAGGCCAGCGATAGCCCTTGGCACATTGGATCGAGCGATAGCTACCGCATTAGCAATTCCCATTTGAGAGAGGGAAAAGGGAACTTCAACCGAAGTCATATAATCAGAAAAATCCGATAGATGCAACAAGATTCTCTCTTGAACTCCCGGTTTAGGTGCAATTACCATAGATTACGGTCTCCGTCTTCACTCTTAGAGTATTGTGTGGGAATCCCCATTTACAATAAATCCTTATTGAGTAGGCGGTTGATAATTTGGATCTGGGGCCCATTGATTTGCTTGAGCATCCCAAATCCACCCGGGATGTTGGGGTTGCTCTGCTGGTTGCGGCGCTGGTGCCGCCGCTGCAGCTTGCTCCGCTGCCCGCTTTTTTGCCCAAGCATAGGGATCTTCCTCAGCTTCTTTTGTTGCGGCGGACCCATCTTCTTCCTCCTCGAAGTCTTCAAATTCCAAGAAGAAGAAGGCACCCACTCCTAGAAGAATGATTACAGCTACTACGCTCAAACCAATTAACATCCAAGAAGAGATTCCTCCAGCGTCAGGATTTCCAGCCTGAAGAGTTATTGCAGACGAATCTGAATCTTTACCGATGGTCTGTCCATCTTGAATAAAGTAAATCGCGTAATTTCCATCATCTCCTAATTGAGAAGATGAAATATCCATCGCCCAAATCCCATCGGCTTTGACCAAAGTGCTATTGACTATAATATCTCCATCGATAAGCCTTGCTTTGACCTGACTGCCAGGCAAACCAGTGCCTTCGTAATTTGCAGGATCACCAAAGACCAGCGGTCCATCATCAACCCGTTTTGCGGTAAAGGCCACGCCTTTAACAATGAAATTTACCGTATACGAGAATGCAACTGAATCATGAGCATCCCTTGCTTCAAACATGACTCCAGTCAATGACCACTCAGCCATATCGGGTGAGAGGGCCTGAAGATTTGCGATTGGATTGTAAGTTGCTACACCTTGAGCATCGATGGTGATAAAATCGAAGTACGTATCATCTAATGCAGTGGTTGGGTCATCATAAATATCCCAAATGAAGTGATTGGTAGCAGGCCCTGCCCCATCTGAATCATTGAAGTAATCCAATAAATTAATTGTTGCTCCACCATTACATTTATCGAAAACCTTAGAATTTTCATCACAGAAGATTGGGATTGAACTAATCCAACCATCCGGATTGAAAGATGGAGCGATATTGTTAGCATCGGTTGGGCTATCGATGATAATTCGCACAATTTCAGCTGTTGAATAATCAATTCCGTCATATGATACAACCGAAATCTCGTATTGTTGATCATGCACCAATTTACTCGTATCCCAATAAGCGATCCAAGCCCCGTTGGATTGGAATGTAGTCACATGATTTGGACCATCATTCAATTCAAAATCGCCTGCTAGGTCGGTAATTGTGATCTCAACCCGGGTGACTTGACCGTCATTATCACGAGCAACCCCGCTGATTACAGTCTCTTTATCCGCTCTTACCGCTTGCATTGGTAAAGGCTCACTAACCTGGACGATTGGGATTAAATTATCATTATCAACATTGATAGTTACAGTCTCCGATTCACAAATATCAACCACTTCATGGCAATAATTTGAATCGCTTGCCCACACCGTAAATGTGTAAAGGCC
>Ga0114997_10003618_pt1 | contig 12117 bp, 5 predicted proteins | sample ArcticOcean_MG_C_2_FD_87045 | JGI IMG/M metagenome (GOLD analysis project Ga0114997, IMG submission 87045) | Marine microbial communities from western Arctic Ocean - ArcticOcean_MG_CB4_136 | ecosystem: Environmental > Aquatic > Marine > Oceanic | place: Arctic Ocean: Canada Basin | collected... | reverse complement strand
ACGACGAAAAAACGACAGACTTTTGACGAACACGAAAAACGGACATAATACGTATATGTTTCCGACGACGAAAACGACGACGAATGACCGCGACGCGACGTTTCCCTCTCCTTTCTTCGCTTTCCACCAAACGCCTTTGCATTTTCCGCAGTCGTTTTTCCAAACAGGACCATTATTCTCAGACGAATACGACGACGAAAACGACGAAAACAACAACAACTTCTTTTCGACCCAAACGCTTTTCCGGAAAAGAGTCACCGCGAAGCAGTTTCACTTTCCGTCGCAAACGTTTCTGCGATATTTCTGGTACGAACGATTCGGGTTAATCGTTTGCGCCGAGCCGTGTGGAGGAAGAAACGACGATGTCGATGGCTTTTTGAGGAAGGTACGTTCGATGGGGACGACGATACCGACAAACAACGGAGGAGGTGACGACCACGGAGGTTTTCGAAGACGAGGGCAACAACAACAACAACAACGACAACGGGAGGAAAACTCGTATTATTGGTACCGACAAGGTGGTGGAGGAGGACGAGGGAGAATTCCGAAACCGAGAGAAGGACGAGGAGGAGGAGGAAGAGGGGGAGCGAAGTTTTATCGGCACTTTTCTCCGTCGTCGTTCCGCGGCGACGCTACTCGAGGCCTCGGCGGGGGCGTCGGCGGTGCTGGGTTTCGACACCACCGGGATGAAGGAACTTCGAGCAGAGAAGACGGCGGCGCGTGGTCGATGGTTCCTTTGATTTCGGCGTCTTCTCGTTCGTCTTCTTCGACGTGCTCGTCTTCGCAAATCTCGTCGTATGGAGGAATGAATGTTCCGTATTATGGTTCTCCGTATGTAGATTTTGAAGCGGCGTTCGGACTCTCGCCATCTTTTCGAAGAATCGGCGGCGGACAAAGCTCGATGAAACGAAGATTAAGACGATTAGAGGAACGCATCGCTTTAGGGATTAACTTGGACGAGAACGGAATCCCGTTTGATCGCGAATTGACCGAGGAGCAACGGGAACGGTTGTTTGAGTTTCGAGCGTTCAAGAAGGAGTTGGAGCGGGGTGATCCTTTCGTGGAGAACGCCGAGGCACTCGGTTTGTTTTTGGAGTACGAAGAAGAGAAGAACGTACTTTTGCTTGGATGTGGGACTTCTTCTTCTTCTTCTTCTTCGTCGTCGTCGTTGTCGGGGTCTCCGAGTAGTACTACTACTGCTGTTCACAGTAGTAGCAGCAAAAGCGGGAGCGACAATACCAACGACGAAAATACGGACTCAACCGACGACGACGACGACGAGAACAAAGAGGACAACGACGAGGACAAACGAGAGAATCGCCACTATCAAAACGACAAAAACGACAGCAACGACATCGAAAACGAACATTCGTGTTTCGATCTGGAGACGTTCGTGAAAGACGTCGCCGAGCGCTTACACGTGGATGATGACTCTATCGACTCCGAGACGGAATACAAAGACGGAAATTCAAAAGGTACTTCGAGCGGCGTTTCGTCGCTAGATGTTTCGCACGAGCAGCAATAAAGCGATACGACACGATACTATACTATACTAACGATATTACTATTCTTGATACTACTACTCATTTGAAATGATATGCTCCTTTACTACGACTACTCATTTGAAATGATATGCTCCTTTACTACGTTCTGGTTCTCTACTGGAAAATTCTTCTATATTTTGTGGATTTTCACCAATCGTCGTCGTCGGAATTGCCCTTGTTCCAGTCGTCTTCGAACTCATCATCGAGTAAGTCTACGATCACAGGCGGTACTGGCACGAACGGAACATGCGACGCCGGCATCTTTCGTTTGTGTTCTCCTCCTTCCTCCTCCTCTTCTTGAGTGTTGTTGTTCGAGGGTAAAGTCGATACGACGCCGTGGCGAGACTCCGAAATCTTCGCCATCATCGCCGGGTCGCTCAAAGACATGCTATCATTGCTCACGCGTTTCTTCGTCGCGTTATGCGTTGATTTTTTAACCAGAACTCTCTTCTTTCTTTTCTCTTCATCAGGTTTTCGAACGCTCGGAAGTGCAACATCATCTTCTTCTGTGTCGTAATCGATTTCGTCGTCGTTGATGAACGAATCCTCGTACTCGTCCGTAGTTTGAGTGTGGTTTTCCATCGAAGAATCTGGCGGCGTGTCCTGGACGTTATACTGTTGATTTCGCGGACCAAACCGAGCAAAAGTATCACCCAGATTCACCATAGGAGTCGGTTGCGTGTACGGATTCCCACTGTTATTTGTAAATGGCACACTGCGGTTGTTCGTATCGCCGTCCGTGTTTCCAGCCGAACTAAAGTATTGCGGATGATGACGATGTCCGTCATCTCCAGTCTCTGGAGACTCGTCGTCGATGAAACGGGCATCATCAGAGTCGTAATCCTGTTCGTTCGCGTCGTCGTCGTCACCTCCTTCGCCACCGGCAATATCGTCCAAAAATGCCGATTTTTTCTTCAAAGGTTTCTTGCGTTGCTGTCGCTGTTTTTGATGTCTATTGTTTGCGACGACATCGAGAGCGGCAACGCTGGGAGCTACTGGTAGCACAGGAGACGGCGCTTTCGGGACTTTTTCGCGTCGTCGTCTCTTGAAGCGCAAACTTTCATCGCTCGGAAACGAGCCTTCCGAATTTTGTTGTTGTTGTTGAGTTTTCTTCTTTTTGGAGTAGTTCGTTCGCGGTACGCGCGGATCGGGAGGTGGCATCGAGACGCTTCGACGTCGCTGTTCTTCAGCTGCCTCCGCTTTCTCTCTCGCGATCTGCGCGTGCTCCTTCAAAATATTCAAAGGCATGTGATCGAGCGTCTTCTCGACTAACTCTTGGTTTTCTGTTGCCAGCGAGACGCGCGACAGTATCGGTGCAGCGTCAGCAGAATTTTTGCGCAACGATGGTGGTACTGACGGTTCACGAGAAGCAGCCGAAGATAAGCGCATTCGCGCTGCTTCTGCTGCCGACGGAGATCTTTGCGGTCGAGGTTCAGGAACTGGTGACACCTTTAGGGATTCTTTTTCTTCGATTACGATGACTTCATCGTCGTCATTCTCTTCCTCTTTCTTTGGTTCCATGGTACCGATCACCGGGACTTCTTCCTCTTGCTCCTCCTCCTCCTCGTCTGAGAACAAAATAGGCTGATCAGCGCGAGTACCTGCCTCTGTAGGAGGCATATCTTGAACTGCTACTTCTTCTTCTTCTTCCCTGAGTACCTCCGGTAAGAGCTCATCCTCGTCATCAACGTCGGAAGAGATGACAACTTCATTATTCTCAAACGAATAGTCTTCATCGTCATTTATTATCACCGGAATATCACCATCTACACCATCTACACCAGCGCCGTAGTCATAGTGTTCTTCGTTTTCTGCATCCGTGGGATAGAGAGGGAATTTTTTTCGATCGTATTCGTCGATGTCGACGCCTTCGTTTACGCGCAAGTTCACGCCATCTCGAATCCTCTGCGCGTGCTGTCTCTTTTCGTTCACCGCACCACCAGCGATAGCATCTCCACACCACAATTCATCGTCAAAGTCATCGACTGAAGTGTTGGTTGAACCTCCAGGTCCCGATGGACTTCTCTCGATGCCTTGTAATTTCGACATGGAGCGAACAAGAAACTTAGTCATCGCACCGTGTTCAAAATTGTACACCTTTTGGTATTGACACTGGTATGGCAAGCTTCCCGCGAAACCTTTCTCTTTCATCTCTTGCAGATGCGTTCGCTGCTCGTCTTCTTCAAAAACGAGCGATGAAGATGCCATCGTCGCAGTCGCCGCTGCCTTTCCTCTCATCTCGTCGGCCTCTAGGCGGTAGGCAATGAGGAGGGATTGGTTGCCAACATCCAAAGCTTGATATTGCTTGGCCGGATTGGAGTCAAAAATGAGCGTCGAAGTGGACGTGTACTTCCTCGATTTACTACTGTTTCGTACTTGGTTCTCTTGCAGTAGTTTCGTTCTCTTCGCAAGTGACGCCGCGGTTCTCGATTTCGTGCCGTTTTTCTCCTTCTTAGACGTACTCTCGATGCAAATCAACTCGCACGACGGAAATATCTCGTCCGGAATCATCCGCGGAGTGTCTTTGCACATCACGACGTATCGATCCGGCGTTTTCATCTTACCTTGTAAATCGTGGTATTTTTTCAATTCCGAGGTAAATTTGTTGTGTTCTTTTCCTTTGGTTGCTAACACGACAACTTTTCCGTTTCTCGCGCGACCGGTTCTACCCATACGCTGCACGGTTCTAATAACATCAACCACGTCGTAAAAGACGATTAAATCGACCGTTGGAATATCGAGGCCTTCTTCGCCGATCGATGTCGCGACTAAGCAGTTCAAGTTGCCATTTCGAAAGTCTTCGAGTACCGCTTTTTGTTCTGCTTGTTTCTGCCCTTTTTGTTTCTCGAAAATCAAAGGATCCGCGGCACCCTCTCCTCCTCCTGCTTTGATGTTGTTATTATTCTTGTGTTGCTGTTGCGCTAAAACTTGCTTTTCGCGATTGCGCCTATCTCGAGCGTTCTCTCCAGAGCCTTGACCGACAAAAGGTGCAACTTTTACTCCACACGCGTTCTCGCCTCTCGGTTTGATTTCTCTCAACTGTTCGACGATATCTCGAACGGTGTCTCGGTAACTGCAAAATATCATCACGCGCGTATCGTTATCACTGCTATTGTTACTATTATTACTAAATTGCTCCGCGACAACTTTTACGAGCTTCTGCAACTTTGGTGAGTGCTTTGCGCCGTTCGAGGCTAACGATCGAATCAGCTCGCATGCCTCTTTGAACTCTATGTGCTTGTCGCTCAAAACTTTCGCATGCGAAAGATTACGTGATATGAAATCGTATGCTTGAGAGGCACCAAATTTTGTGAACAAATCGATGATGTGTGTGATATGCTGCGCGTGTCGCAAAGAGTGCCCGCAGGCGTCTTTATTTCTCGTCGGAATTAGACCTCTTTGTACGAACGTCGACATTTGCTGCAGTAAAAATTTTGCCGGTGGATCAGCATTTGGAAGGTCAAGAAACCGTTTCACGTTATATGCAAGTCCATTCATCATTGATACCGGTATCCCGTGATTATTATTGTTATCAACGGGGTTAAACGCGCCAAATCCCGTGGCTTGTTTCAAATGCGGTTTCATCGAGTCCTTCAATAAAGTCAAAATACCCGCGGAAACATCGTCCTGGCTAATCGGCTCGACGACAAGATCTTTTCTGAACGTGTATTTCGCCACATCTACGTCTAATTCGGATCGAAATTCAACTCTGTTAATATCTAACGCCGACACGATGTTTTGAACGCTTTCAAGCTCTTTCCCGGGAGTCGCCGTGAGCGCTAAAATTCGAAACACTGCGCCGCGTTCTTTCAACTTGGCGACAATTTGCGTGTACGCGTAATTCCCAACCGCCCTATGCGCTTCGTCCACGACTAAGCAGACGACATCTTTCGCGTTCAAATCGCCCGTTTCGATGTCGTTGCTCACCACCTGCGGTGTGCAAAAGAATACTTTCTTCTCCTTCCAATGCTCTCTGCGCGAATCCGAGACCGTTTTCCCTTTCTTCTTCGTGCTCCCCATTAGCACGACGGTTTCTTCCGACGGGATGCCACAAATATCGTGGCACGCTTGCATTTGCTGATCGACCAAAGGTCTCGTCGGCGCTACGAAAATAACTTTCCCGTTTGGAAACCATCTCTTATAATTCAACATGACCACGGCGGCGATGAGCGTCTTGCCGAGACCGGTCGGTAAACACACTAACGTGTTGTTCAAGAGCGCATTCGCGGCGATTGCGTATTGATACTCTCTCCGATTGACTTGTGCTGGGTAAATGTATGTCTGCGCGGCGGCTAAATCAATTTCAGATACCGGTTGTTGTTGTTGTCGAAGTTGTTGTTTCTTCTGCTGCTGCTGCTGCTTTCGTTGCAAGTTTGTCGTCATCGCGTTCCCTAAAACGCTCCCGCGCGAAATATTATCGTGACTCGTATTAAACACTCTCGGCGCGTACTCGCCGGGATTCTCAAACGCGTTTGGTCGATACCCGGACGGTAACGTTAACTGCGTCCCTCCCCCTTTGGCGACGGCTTTGTTGTTTCTCTTGGTCGTTTGCGTTTGCGTCGCCTTTTTCGGCTGCTGCGCGCTCACGTTATTCCTACTGTTATTATTATTAGTATTATTAGTATGACTTTTATTAGTATCCGTCGTTGTCGTTACGAACATCCGCGCGATCGATTGTTGCTTCATCGTCGCCGGCGCGTTTGAATTCGAAATGTGTGCACCTGCTTCCCCAGAGACGACAGAGACGTTTTGCTCGCCTCCTCCAAAATTTTCTTTCCGAAGAATCTTCTGCGTATTATTCGTCGTCCTCTTTGCGTCGGCAGCGCTTTCGTCGTCGTCGACGACGACGACACCGCGCTCCTCCTCCTCCTCCTCCTCTTTCTGCCTTCTCCTTCGCAACGCGGCGGCGGTTTCAACCATGGAATCAAACTTGGCCAAGTCCATCAAATCGTCCTCGTCGTCGCTGAAGAAACTCATCTTTTTACTCGATTTTGTATCTTAAAAAAAGCACTCAAAAAAAGACCACAAAACGTGTCACTACTCTACCACCACCACCATGAAAACCACCGAGACGACGACTCTCGACCTAATCTCTCTTTCTCTCTTCTTCTTCTCTGTTTGTTTGAGTGTGTTCTCGAGCGTGTGTATAAAAATGGCGAAACGACGAATTTTTTGTCTCGTCTGCTTGGAAAAATTCAAAAAATCTTCAAAAAAAGAACACTTTGGGGGGCTGGTTTTTGGTCATTTTACGCACATTTAACACAAACGCACACCAGACAGAGAGAAGAAGAAGAAGAGAGAAAGAAGAAGAACACACATCAGAGACACACAGAAGACACAAACGCTTTCTTTCTTTATATATAAAAATAGTAATAACAAAAAAAAATGGGCGCCTCGGTGCAATTCATGATCACCTCCGCCATGCGGGAAATATTAACCAACGAGTTGCAATTTTTAGACTCGGAAGTGGACGAGATGAAACCAGAGTTAGCGGCGAAGATGATCGAAACCGGGACGAAAAGGCCGTTTGGGGACGGGCGGGAAATGCCGGAGAGTTGGAAGCGAGGGGCAATGCCGGAGAGGAGGAGAGATGTGTTGGGATTTTTCAGGAATATAAACTCGTTGCAAGTGATTGTTTTAGGGGCGATTGGCGTCCTCGCAGGGTTGGTCGTGACGAATAAAATCGAGCTCGAGACGCTGTTAGGAGGGGCGAGCACGGCGCTACCGAAGGAGAAGTTATCTTCGCACGTGAAGAAGAAGAAGACAAAGAAGAAGAAGAATGGAAAGAAGAGAACGATTCCTAAACGTACGAACGTGGTTGAAAATTAAAACGAAACTCTCTCTCTACTACAGTAAGTATTTAAATTAAAACGCGCCCTTCTTGTACGCGTAATAGCCCGCGACGAGGACGAAACCTGACCCGTCGGTAATCATGTACAGATATCCAATCCCACACATGACGAATACTCGTCGCGCCATAAATTCTAAATACTTCGGGTCTTTCGGTAACACGTTCCAAGAGTCTCTGTAGCCTTGGAGAAGAATTTCTCTGGCAAAAACAAATTGGCACAACGTGTCCCAACCGTACGTGCCGACGACGGTGAAGAGTAAGAGACCTAAGACTTTGTATCGAAACGCGTCGTCCGGCATGGAGACGAACTGTAACTTGTTGTTCAAATACGGAACGACTTCGAAGGCTGCCATGAACGAACCAATGAACAAAGCTGCTAAGGAGAGCAACAAAGTTTTGTTCTCCAAGGAACCCATCATGAACGGTCTGCCTTTATAGTTGACGAGCATGACGCAGACGCGTTGAACGGTTTCGATGAGAAAGATGACCGTGTTTAACAAACACGGCTCGAACGGCGGGCCTTGTTCCCAGAACGATCTCTGCGCTTCGCTCGCGTTTTTCTTCTCTTCCTCGGAAACTTTCGCGATTGGAATCGCCTCCGGGAACGCGGCTTTCTCACCTGTCGCCGCGTGGACCAACTCTGTGGCGTAGTTCATCACAAAGACGTGGATGACGAGTTGGCCTACGATGGACAAGAATAACGCCGGGTGAAAGATGGAGCGCAACGGTCGAACATGGGATAGGGTGTGCACTGGGGTGGCGTACGAAAACGCTAAACCTGCCGCGGTTAAACACAAACCGCTCGCCATCATTTGATTGTCCGAAGATCGAATGCCGTCGGTGTACAACACCGATAACGAAAACGCGGAAATCAAACAAGATAACACGAGCACTTGCTGCATCTGAATCGAGGACACCAACGTGCACCTGCCTTGTCGAATAATATCTACCGCAGATCGAATGGTCGGTAAGCGAGACGTGAACGGAGCCGCCATGGAAGCGTCGCCGAGTTTCACTTGCGGAAGTTCGCCGTCTAAATCGTCCAAGTTTTGCATCATGTCGCTCATGCTCGGCGCTTTACCGCCTTGTCCGCCTTGTCTTGCCTTAGCTCTTTCCATCGCTCTGCGTTTTGATTCGCGAATCATTAGTTGCGTAGAATTTTTCATGGCGGTAAACTGCGCCCACTTTTCGCCTCGCGCCATTCTTTCCTTGAACTCTTCCTCGAACCAGACTTTTTGCAACGCTTGGAGTTCTTTCGTGTCTTTTTGCTGCGCGATTTTCTCCTCCATTTTCGCCTTCTTCACTTTTTCCGCTTGCTCTTTCACTCTTTGCATCTTCTCTTGGAACGTTTCCGCCTTGGCGAGCTTTTTACCTTTTTCTCCGTCGCCTTCTTCTTCTCCTTTACTCTCGTCGCCGCCTTGTTTCAATTTCTTTGTGTTTGCGGACCCAAAGCCGGAGAGGAGCGCGACGCCGACGTGCGCTTGTTTTAACGCGCCGACGTCGTTCGCACCATCGCCGCACATGTACGTGTGTCTCCCCTGTTGTTTCAAACGTTTCAAGACCCTCTCTTTATCGTCCGGAGACATTCTGGCAAAGATAGACACAGAATCCAAGTAATCCCAAAGCACGCTTTCTGATGAAGTGCCGCTCTCCGTCGTCGTCGTCGCGGCATAGCTGGCCGCGTTCAAGCTCTCCCCAGTGACGCATAACGAATACTTCTGAGCCAATTGTGGAATGCTCAAATCTTTGTAACTCCCGATGACTTGAATGCCTCCATCTTTATCTCTCTTCGCGGAGACCCATCGAAGACTGCCACCAGTTTTGTTGTTCGTTTGCTCGAGCTCGAGCACTGCCGCGCCGGCTAACCCTCCTTTCGCGATGCCAACTTCATTCCCGACGTGAAGGGCGGTTAAGGTAGCGTCCCCAGTCGCCATCATGACGCGATTACTCGAAGCGATGAGCGCGTTGATAACTTCTTCCGAATCCGTTCGAACGCGACAGGCGAACGCTAAAAATCCGGCAAATTCCAAATCGCATTCGACTTCGTCTCGAGATAACGGCGATTTCGCGTCGTTGACTCTTTTCGAATCCCCATGTGATAACACTTTGTGCGCGAGCGCAATCACGCGCATACCTTTTTCCGCTAACGTGCGATATTGCGAGTCGAACCCATCCGGTTTACTCTTCAACAGCGTGGCAATTTTCTCCGGCGATCCTTTCACCAGCGCCCACGTTTGTTCGTTTTCGCCTTCATTTTGCTGAACGGTGGCGACGACGGACATGCGCTGTAAAGAACTCGCAAAGTGATTGCGCGCTAAAATTTTGGCGCTCGGGGTACCTTTCCACGTTCGTTTCTTGATCTCCTCGGAAAATTTCGGTTTCGATTTACTCGATTTCGGATCGTACTCCCATTTGACGGCGAACAAGGCAGCTTGCTCCAACGGATCGCCGTACGTTTTCCCATCGATTTGGACTAAAGAATGACACCCGCCGATGATGATCGCGGACGTTTTCGAGCACTCGATCGGCGTGGCGATTTGCGCCGACGACATATTTTTACTCAAATCCGACGCGTCTACGACACCAACAGCGACAAGTTTATCCGAAGTAATCGTCCCGGTCTTATCGAATAGGCACGAATCAATCTTCCCCGCCATCGGTACTCGAAACGGTTCCGTGCAATACACGCCCGATTTCATCAACGCTAAAAGTGCCGTGTTCACCGCCATGGCAGTTTGCATGGGAAGTTCCGGAGGCACGACAGATGTCAAAATTAAAATACATCTCAACACTAACTCGTACTGCGAACGTTTGCCGTCCTTCATGCCAACCGTGAAGACGTGATACGAAGCCATGCACGCGAAAACTAACAAAATGAACAACAGAATCATCGTTTCTTTGGTATCTCCGGTGACTTGCTCCGAAGAAAACTCCATCATGCGCATTAACTTACCTTGCGTGGAAGAAAACCCAGTTCGCAAAACGTAGCACACGCACCCGTCGTCCGGCGTCGGCGGCACTTTTACCGGCCCATTAATACTACTACTACTATCCGAAGACTGTTGCATTAAAGTCGTTCCGGAGGATAACACGTGCGTTTTGTGAAGATCCTCGATGTCCAACCTCGCGTCTTCTTTATCGTCGTACGAGATCGCCTCCTTCATTTGCGGTACCGATTCGCCGGTCAAAGACGCTTCGTTCACCACCGCCGAGCCTTGCAAAATCAAGCAATCGCACGGAATGGTCGTTTCACCTTCCGGCTGTCTCTTCACGCTGACTATATCTCCGGGAACTAAATCTTCCGTCGAATGGTCCTCCCAGATGTTATTTCTAAACGCGTAAATTCTGCCAGTTTTCACCGCGATGCCTCTCAACGCCGTAATGTTCCTCTTCCTGGAAAACACCGTCGTCGCTTCGAAAATCAACATCGACAACATGTTGAACAGGGCGTACTTCCAATACTCGTCCATCAACCAAAGCATGCACGTGAACATTTGAAACACCGTCACTGGTCCGGTCAATTGTTCCTTGAACATCTCCATAAAAGTCGGCAACTCCACGTGCAAACAATTATCGCCGTACCGATTCATACAATCCTCGATTTCATCCGGCGCCATTCCAGTCGCGGTCTTTTTGAAATAACTCGAAATCGGTAAATCCACCGGACAGGTCAACTCTCTCAACTCTCCTCTCGCCTTGCCGCTCTTCGCGTCTCGTTCCACCTCCACGTACTCGTACCGTTGCCTTTGAAACGTGCACCACAACGTCGACGTGTACGTAAACCCGTCCTCTTTACTCACCGAACTCAGCAAACGCATCTTCGTAATCTCCGGTTTCCCTTGGTGCGCGTGCGGCATGATTTCCAAATACGTATCCTCGTCCACCTCCGTAGCGTTGCGATACCGGAAAAACCGTCTCACTCTGACCGACCAGTGCTGCGCGAACATGATCAACGCGTGTGCGAACGCGACCGAAGCAAACTTAATCACCGCGACAAAGTCCGGCAACCACCACGCCGGCAACGTCGGAGGAATCTCGTACGTCACCGTTTGGTTCACCGACGACAGATCCTCTCCTAACAATCCGTTCTTGAATACTGACGAAGCTGATGCTTCTCGAGACGGTTCCTCCGCTTCATTTTTCACCTCCTTTTCCTCCTCCTCCTCGAAGCCGCCAAATCCATCGTCCTCGGTCGCCCACTCGTCCTTCACTTCAAACTTTTGCTTCATCATCATCCCATCGTCTCCTCCACCAAATCCACCACCGCTCCCCTTCTTCGTCACCAACTTCCCGTCCACGAACTCCGTCGGTTCGTACCCTTGACTCTTGTGATGTTCCATCGCGATTCGGTACGGTTTCCCGCTCGTCTCGTAACACTCGCGAAAGAAATAGACCAGTAAAGCGAGAAACGGGAGATGGTAGAGACCGACGCGTTCGTTGTTTTTAGAGCGTGTAAAACTCACGCGCGGTTTGATCGCTCGAACCGACGCGATGGTCGGTGGGTAGGTCACGTAAACACCACCTAAAGACGATTTCGACATTTTGTCGTGAGTTTGCCTGCTTCTTTTTGTTTCTTATTCTTCTTCTTCTTTTTAGTAGTATTCGCTCTCTCGTGATGAGATGATTCGATCTCGAGATGATTTTGAATGAAGTCTCTTTCGACTGCTTTTTTTTTTTTTTTTTTTTTTTTTTTTTTTGAAACTCTTGGTGGTTTATTTTATT
>Ga0114997_10003615_pt1 | contig 12127 bp, 14 predicted proteins | sample ArcticOcean_MG_C_2_FD_87045 | JGI IMG/M metagenome (GOLD analysis project Ga0114997, IMG submission 87045) | Marine microbial communities from western Arctic Ocean - ArcticOcean_MG_CB4_136 | ecosystem: Environmental > Aquatic > Marine > Oceanic | place: Arctic Ocean: Canada Basin | collected... | reverse complement strand
TAAAGAAATACCAAATATATTTTTTTCATCAGATAAAATATGTAAATGTTTAAATAATTTTAAATTAACTTATAAAAGTTTATTTCTTAATAAAATTAATGGTGTATATAGATCTTATCCTCAAGATAATTTTAATAAACGTGATAGAATAGGTTATCCTAAAACATTAATTTTTAAAAATAATAGTATCAAAATATGAGTTATTACAATGAAGTTAAAGATGCAAAAGGTGAACACAAAGGCAAACAAGGTGTAAGGTTCTCTACTTTTGGTCCTCATATATCAAAAATTGATCAACAATATGTATCGAGGGCGATGAAGCCCAAAAATTGGTATAATAAACCATATTATTTTGTGGAAAAATTTGAGAAAGACTTTGCTAAATATACTAATAGAAAATATTGCCTTTTAACTCCTAACTGCACATCGGCAATTCATCTTTTTTTACATTCTTTAGATCTAAAAAGAAGTGATGAAATAATTATTCCAGAGTCAACCTGGATAGCTACAGCCTCACCTGCTTTTCAAACAAAAGCAAAAGTTAAATTTTGTGACGTTGAAGAAACTAATTATTGTATATCTCTTGATAGTATTAAAAAATTAACTACAAAAAATACAAAGGTCATAATTTCAGTAAATGTTTATGGGAATATGCCAGACTACAAAAATTTGATTAAATACTGTAAAAAAAAAAATATTATCTTGTTAGAAGATGCAGCTGAAAGTTTAGGAAGCTCAATTAACAAAAAAAAATCTGGCTCATTTGGTGATGTTTCAGTTTTTAGTTTTCATAGAACAAAAACACTTACAACTGGAGAAGGTGGAGCATTGGTCATAAATAATACAAAAATTTTTAGAAAATGTAGAATGCTAAGAGATCATGGCAGACATCCTTGGAGCAAAGACTTATTTAATGAAGAATTTTCATTTAAATATACGCCATCAAATCTACAAGCTTCATTAGGATGCTCTCAATTGAGTAAAATAAAATTATTATTAAAATTAAAGAGAAATATATTTTTAAATTACAAATATTATTTAAAAAAAATAGAAAATGAAATTTTGATGAACCAAGATGATGATAAAATTATAAATGCTTGCTGGTCTACTATAGTCTATTTTAAAAACTCTCAGATTAAAACTATACAAAAAATAAAAAATGAATTAATGAAAAATAATTTTTTTCCTAGACCTTTTTTTTATCCACTGACATCAATTCCAGCATATAAAAAAATAGATAAAAATTTTAAGAAGTTTAGATATCAAAATCCTGTTGCTTACAAAACTTGTGAGAGAGGTTTGGTTCTTCCTAGTTCATATTTACTAGACAGAAAAATAATAGAAAAAATATGTTCTATAATTACAAAGTTAGTAATTGAAGAAAATAGAAAATGATAAAAGGTGTAATAATTAGAAATATAATTAGTAACAATGACGGCAGAGGTTTTTTTCGAGAAATCATGAAAGTTACTGATGCATACACAAATGTTAAATTTAAACAAATCAGTCATTCCAAAATACATAAATCAGTTAAAAAAGGATGGCATATTCATAAAAAGCAGTATCAATGGAACTACCTTTTAAAAGGTAAAATCCAAGTTTATTTACTTGATTTAAGGAAAAAATCTAAAACTTATAAAGAGCAAAATAAATTTATTGTTAATGAAAAAGAACCATTGATATATTTTTTTCCACCACATGTGGCTCATGGATATGTTGCCTTAGGGACAGATAATCACATTATTTATGGTACATCGGGAGTTTTTTCTAAATCAGAAGAATATAAATTACCTTTTATAAATATCTAAAATTAAAAATTAATGTATAAAATATTTTGATAAAATATTGAAATTCATGAACTTACTAATAACTGGTGGAATGGGACATATAGGATCTAAGTTGATAAATAAATTATCTTCATTAGACAAAATTAAGAAGATTATAATCATTGATAACTTTTCTTCTGAAAGATACATAAGTTTTATTAATTTAAAGAATAGAAAAAAAATAATTTTCTTTGATGAGGACTTAGTTCATTTCAATCTAAATAAAATTAAAAATAAAATCGACTGTATCATTCATTTAGCATCCACAACAAATGCTGAAAAAAGTTTTTTAAATAGAAAAAAGGTTATGGATAATAATGTTGAAATAACAAATAAAATATTAGCCTTAAGTAAAAAAAATACAAAAATTATATTTGCATCCTCAACTAGTGTTTACGGAAGTCAGTATAAGATTATAAACTCAAAAAATAATCAACTAAATATATCTCCACAAAGTCCATACGCCGAATCGAAAATTTTATGTGAAAATATTATTAAGAAAAAATCTGAAAATTATTGTATAATGAGGTTTGGTACTATTTTTGGTATGTCAGATGGAATGAGATTTCATACTGCAATAAATAAATTTTGTTACCAAGCAGCCATGGATAAAGAAATTACTATATGGAAAAAATTTTATAAGAAAAAAAGACCTTATTTGGATTTGGATGACTGTGTAAGATCTATAATTTTCACTATTTTTAATAAAAAAATTAAAAATGAAACATTAGATGTTGTTTCAATAAATCTAAAAGTTATTGATATAATAAATGAAATTGAAAAGTTGAAAATAATTAAGAAATCCTTTGTTAATACTAAAATTTTGAATCAACTATCCTATGAAGTCCATAGTGATCGGTTAATCGATTTAAAATTTAAATTTAATGGAAATTTATTTTCTTCTATTAATAAAACAATAAAAAAATTAAATTTAGGATAAATGTTAAAAATAATAAAAGTAAATTTGAGCTCCCATATATTAATAATGGATAAATTAGATAAAAAATTTAAAATTAGAAGAATTTTTTTCTTGAGTGCAAAAAAAAAAATATTAAGAGGAGATCATGCACATAAAAAATGTACTCAAGCTTTTTTTAGTGTAAGAGGAAATTTTTACATTGAATGTATTTATCAAAATGGAAATAAAAAAAAGATAAATATAAAACCTGGAGAAAAATTAGAGATAATTAAACCTTTGACATGGATAAAGGTACATTTGAAAAAGGATAATATATGTGGAGTTCTATGTGACAGATATTATGAAGAAAGAGATTATATAAGAAATTATAAGAAATTTAATGAAATCAAAAATAGAATTAAATCACACTAGTTTTTTAATACTAATAAAAGATGAGGAGTTTTTTTCAAGAAAACTAGTAAACCACATCAATAGTCAAAATGTTAAAGCTGAATTCATAATAGCTGATGGTAGCAAAAAAAAACAAAAAAAAATTTTTGATAAACTAAAACCCAAAAAAAAATATTATTATTTTGGAGAAGATAAAGATATTATTACATTCTTACAAAAAACAAATAAAGGAATAAATAAATGTTCAAAAAAATTTATTTTATTTTGTGATCAAGATGATTTAGTTAATTTTAAAACTGTTAAAAATGATGAAGAGTTTCTTCTTAAAAATAAAAATTATTCTGCTGTTGGAAGTGCCGTATATAATTTTATATATATAAAAAATAAGATCAAAGTGACTAAAACTTTATACGGAGTATATTATTTTGATTTTAAATCTTTTTTTTTAAAGTATTTTTTTAATATAAACTTTAGATCATATTATTATCTACATAGAAAAAAAAATTTAAAGAAGATCAAGAGTTTAATAAAAAAATATAAAATGAAAGATGTAAGATCAGTTATGTTTATGCAAGATTTTCTTACTCTAACTTTTGGAAGAATTAAATATCATAATGATACCCTTGCTTTAAGATGGGTAGGTGTAAAAAAAAGAGATGGCCAAAAAAAAAAATCCCATTTTATAAATCAATCATTTAAGGATAGAAATGCATGGTATAAATATTTCTTTTCTAGGGAGAAAATTTTAATTAACAAAATCCTAAATGATAATAAAATTTTTTTTAGTAATTTTTTTATGTTTAAAATCTTTTTTTTTATTTTTGATATTACAGTCAATGTATTTAAAAGAAACATAGGCTACAGGTTACTAATTAGAATAATTGATAAAATTAGCAATAAATTAAATGATAACGATCAAGTCAAGATATATAAAAAATTGAAATTAGATCAAATTATTAAACAAAAAGATCTTTACAAATAACAACCTGATAATTTGATTTAACAAAATTAAAATCAACAATTCAATATTTTTAAATACAAAAATATAGAAAATAATTTTTTTTTGTTTTGTGGAAAATATAGATTAAATGAAACTTGTTTATTATCTGGAAAATGATAACAATCAATTAGCCACTGCTAAAATAATATGAAAGATAAAATTAAAAAATTTATAGTACTTGTAGTTACAAAACTACAACTGCCTAGACTTATAAGTATAATATTTAGAGCTATAAAATTTATTATTCCTAGTGAATTAAAACCAAAATCAAAATTAGAATTAAAATTAGAAGATAATTTAGCAGACGAGACATTCAATCATTTTAAAGAACATTTTAAAAAGAGTGTAATTTTTAATGATGTTTTGAAAATAAGAAAATATGCTATCGAAACTTCTCTGCTCAATGATAAAAATAAAGAATATTATTATTTAGAGTTTGGTGTTTTTAAGGGTGAGAGTGCCAATTACTTTTCAAAATTTGTAAATAAGTTTTATTGTTTTGATGGTTTTGAGGGTTTGAAGGAAGATTGGGCCGGAACAGATGCTCCAAAAGGTACTTTTAATCTAAATAAAAAAATTCCAAAACTTAGTTCAAATGTTGAGCCAATTGTTGGATGGGTAGAAGATACGTTAGATGATTTTTTAAAAAAACATAATCCAAAGATAAATTTTATTCATTTAGATATGGACACTTATAGTTCAACAAAATTTACCTTAGAAAAACTGAAACCTTATCTAGTAAAAAATGCCATTATACTTTTTGATGAACTATATAATTATGTTGGATGGGAAAATGGAGAGTACAAAGCATTAAATGAAGTTTTTAAAGAAGATGAATTTGAGTATAAAGCATTTACATTACATACGGATAAAGGTGCTATTCAGATTAAATAAATGACTTACAGGTACATATTTAGGCAATTATATTTCCATTAAGCAATGAAATTTATACTAATTACTTTATATAGATTAACAAAAAAAATTGTATTTTACCTAGGTTATAAATTAGAAATTAAAAAAAAGAACTCTTATACTTTTCTCAACCTTTATAAATCTTACCAAGAAGCATTAAAAGCATCAAAAAATGAAACAACCTATATAACAAAAAATTATCAAAGTAGTTTTGAATTACTTGATTTAAATGATGTCGAGGTTGCTGATAAATTTAATATTCTTCCTTTGTTTTTTTGCTTTTACTCATGAAAAAAATGAAGATAATAATTTATTTTTAGAAATTGGGGGTGGTCATCTCCCAATTTTTTTATACATTTTAAAAAGTATAGGTCAAAAATATAAATTTCAAATTTTAGAAGAACAAAATTTTAAAGTTCAAATTCCTCAAGAATATGAGGATTATTTAAAATATACTTACAAATTAGAAGATATGAAATTTAAAGATTCAAAAGTTGTAATATTTTCAGGTAGTATTCAATATATTGAGAATTATATGAAAATTTTAGAAAAAATTTTTAGCAATAAAGTTAAAAATGTTTTCATAACAGAAACTATGTTTACAAATAAATCAGAAGATACTTTTGTTTTACAAAATAATATGCTGAATGTGAAATTTCCAAATATTTTCATCTCTTTTAAAAAGTTTAATAAATTATTTGATGAAAATAATTATGAGTTGGTTTTTCAGACTAAGAGGAAAGTTGGAAAATACAGTCATAATATTTTGAATAAGGGTGAGTTTTTTGTAAAAGATTTAGTGTATAAATTAAAGGAACAAACTTAAACCATGATCTCCACATACCATATTGTTTAATAGAAAATTTTTATTTAGATTTTTGAATTTTTTCTTCTTAGGCTTATTATTTAAAACTTCTGTATATTTATTTTTTCTTTAAAGATTTTAAAATTAAGTCTACTTTTTTTAAATCATCTAAAGTGTCTAAGTCTTGTGCTCTCCAATTTGGAATTTTAATAAAAGACGATTTTGAACTATAACTTAAAAATTCATTTTTCCATGTATCAGCTTTTGCCCAATAAAAATACCCTGTGTCGTGATAAGTTTCTGTAAAAAATTTTGAGCTTGTATTAAAAAATTTTTTTGAAATCATTTTTATTTCTCCATTATCAACTTTAAATGATCTTTCAACTGGATGAGAGAAATTACTTGCAGCAAAAATATATTTATATTTTTTTGCTTTTATTTTTGAAAAACTGTTTTTGATATCTTGGTAACTTATTAATGGTGAACAAGCGTATAAACAACAAGCATACTCAACCTTTTCGCTTAAATAGGACAAGCAATATTTCATCACTTCATCAACGCCATACTTTTCTTTATTCAATTCCTTTGGTCTTTTAATAAATTCCAGATTATATTTTTTAAACTTTTTAATAATTTCATCACTATCTGTGGCAATTATTATTTTATCAAAAACTTTAGATTTTTTTGCTGCATCGATAGTCCAGTGAATCATTGGCTTACCATTAAATTTTCTAAAATTTTTATTAGGAACTCTTTTACTAAAAGATTTTGCGAGTATTATTCCAACTTTCATTAGAAATCTGATTTTTAAACTTTTGTTGAGTGACTGTTCCACTCCATATTCTCAACATCCCAATCAGAAGGCATATTGGTAACACCTTTTTTTTTAACTCCATGTGAACAATTTCTACAACCCGGTTCAATTAAATGCCTCGTTTTATTTTCATGCATTTTTCTTAAACCATTCCATTTTTCTGAATGCCAAGCTGATAAAATTGTATTTTCAGGAATGCTTGTCATGTTAACTGAACCATCATAATTCTTAGTTATTTTTGGTGGTGAACCCTTATATCTGCCAAAAACCAATGCCTCTTCTTCTTGATCTGCTGCTGGGCATGGTAAAATAATACTGTTTGCAGATACAGTCATTCTTTGAAATGGGTAAGCACAACTCCACTCTTTATTTATCTCTTCATCTTTTAATCTGTGCTCTCTATAGTCACTAACTTCACTGGTAGTTACTAAATCAATACCAATTGATTTCATAAATGATTTATATTTTTTGGGATATTTACTTATAGAAGGAAAAATAGAATTTGTTCTGAGTCTTGGCAATTTTGAATTTTTTTCATCTCGTTTTATTACCAATTTTTTAATATTATTTGTAACAACTTCAAATGGGTTATATTCCTTATCGTTTTTTTTATTTCTAGGTGTTCTAATTTTATTATATTCATCCTCTAAGCCATCAATTGAAAAACTTATCCAGTTTGGTTGAGCTTCAATAATATCGTCGATTAGTTGATCAGTTAAACTTTGACCATGAGTCAATGAAGTGACTTCTAAAAAGTTCTTTGAACAAGCATATTTGATTGCATCACCAAATGTTTTAATATTACCATTTTCATCTTTTACTCTATATAGTGTGGCTTCTCCCCTCCAACTTATGCAAATCGAATAAACACCAGAACTTTTTGCATCATCAATTATTTTTGTATATTGTGACCACGGCATCATTCTTGTGGCTCCAGTAATAGCATTTTGAAATTTGTCTGTAATAGTAAAACACATCGTGCATGCGAGATTACAAGTGCTTACTAATTCAACAATTAAAGCTAAGGGTGCATTACCATATTTATATTCAGCAGCTCTTTGCCACCAGGCAGTTCTATATTCCTTGTAAAGTTTTTTTTTTTCATCAGTATCAAACTGATAGCTATAAAATAAATCTTCTTCTTCTTTGGTTGCAAAAACAAAGTGAGTATTATCCGTAGGAGTAACACTTGTATTTTTATGTTTCCATTTAGCATATAATTCTCCATCTCTAGGTCGAATGTCTATCACTTGTGCAGGGAGATTTGGACGAGAATTTGCCATTATTTTTTATAACATAATATAAGCTTAATACTAATAATAATTAAAAAGTTAATTAACCAAAAAAATACGATTTTATATCCCAAAATATTAATATATGGTACTCAAAAACCACTTAATTCAAATTTTTTTATGATTAAAAAGAAAAATATAGACAATAAAATAATTGTTGGACATCAACCTCAATGATGTTATCGTGGTAAAAAAAATTAAAAATATTATTAGTGACTCAAAAGTTTTTTACCTGAAAAACAATGAAAAATTAAGTTCAGAGCTAGTAAGACTTAAAAAAAAAATTATGCCAAGTGTTGTGTTTTTACCTTGGATTCATGACCCACACCCTGATCATAAAAATTTAGCAGAAGCAGCATTAACAGTGTTTAAAGACTCAGACAATATATTTATGTATAGAAGCAATTGGTATTATTCAATTAATAATTTAAATAAAGATTTTTATTCAGATATTACATCTAGTTACAAATATAAGATAAAAATGCTTTTAAATTTTAAATCTGAAATGAAAAGAACTAAATCAATCTGGATTAAAAGAATTGAAAATGAAAGTGTTGCAAATGGAAATGTTATAAATAAAAAATATGCAGAAGCATTTGAAATAGTTAAGCTATCAAATGCATTTAATATTTAATGTTAACAAAATTAAAAAATTACAAAATCGAACGTAGTAGAAGAGTTCAGTCTATAAAAATTTTTGATAAAAAATCATTAACAGAGTGGCAAAAAATTATAAATAATAAAAAACTTAAAAAGTTTAAACCATTATTTCAAAAATATTTTGATTTTTTAAACAGCATAAAATATCTTCATCACAATAATGAGATTTATTTTTCTCACCCATTAAGAGTTGCCTGTATGACTTTTAATTTAACTAAATTTACAAAATCAACAAAAAATTTAATAACATTGTCATTATTTCATAACATTATTGAAACTTCGAATTATAAAAAAAAGTTTTTAAATAAATATTTAGGAAAAAAAATTACAAAACAAATTGAAGTTTTAACAGTTAATAGAAAAAAACAGTGCAATATTAATTACAAAAAAAATTATTATAAAAACATTAGCTCTGATCATAAAAATACCAGAATTGTTAAAATTATAGATAAACTTGATAATCTCTTCACTATAGGTTTGTGTAAATCAAAATTAATTAGAAAAAGATACATTTCTGAGATAGAAAATTATATACTTCCAATGATTAAAATTGATATCCCAGAACTAGAATTATATTTAAAGGGTTTAATCAAACAATCACATGAGTTAGGACATTATAACGATTATGGATATAAAGATAAAAAATAAAGTTGCAATTGTCACCGGTGCTAGTACCGGAATAGGTTTTGCTATAGCTCACAGTTTAGCAACATCGGGTGTTAAGGTCTTATTGGTATCCAGAGATATTGAAAAATTAAAAAAAGCTGTAAAAAAAATTCGTAAAACTGGTGGTGAGGCTGATTTTATATCTGGTGATGTTAGTAAAGTATCAACCGCAAAAAAAGTTGTTAAAAAGTGTTTAAAGAAATGGAATACAGTTCATATTTTAATTAACAACTCAGGAGGTCCACCTCCTGGAAATTTAATGAACCAAAATGAAAAAAATTGGGATTTTGCTATTCAAAATAATTTGCTTAGCGTGATGAGATTTACAAAAGAAGTAATTCCATTTATGAAAAAAAACAAATGGGGAAGAATTATTACAATTGGATCCACTATTACAAAAGAACCCTCTCCTGAAATGATATTATCTGCAACAAGCAGAGGTGGTCTTGGAGCATTTTCTAAGGCAGTAGCAATTAATTTTGCGAAGGACAACATATCTTCAAATATTATTTCGCCAGGAGGAATCTTAACTGAAAGATTTATTAATCTTGTTAAGGCTGCTGCAAAAAATGAAAAAAAAAGCTACTCAGATAAATTTTCTGAAATAAAAAAAAATATCCCTGCGGGAAGAATTGCAGATCCAGAAGAGATTGCTCATTTAGCAGTTTTTTTAGCATCAGACCTAAGTGGCTACATTAATGGTGTAGATATATCAGTTGATGGAGCTTTTACAAAAAGCTACTAATGTCTCTTGGATTCAAAAGTGATATTTTTTCATGTTCAAAAATTACATGGAAAAAAGTTATCAACTCTAAAAATATCGATAATATAAAAATTATCATAAATAAAAATATTTCTAATTTAAAATATACAATTTATCAAAGTAGTGGAATGGAATTAAATTCGAATAATTTCATACTTAAGTTTCCTTCCAAAATGCTCATCCTTAAAAAATGGAATAGTGAAATGTCATTTTTAGAAATAAAAAGTATTTTGAATTTAATGATGCAACTTAACAAAAAAAAAATAACTGTTCCAAAACAAAACTTTTTTAATAATAAGAGAAATATTATTAAATATAAAAATGAGTTTTGGAGTTACTTTGAATATATTGATGGCAATCATTTTAAGGGAAATTTAGAGGAAATGAAAAATGTAGCTAAATTTTTAGGAAAAGTTACCGGTGAACTAGAAAAATTCTCTATCAAGAAATATCATAAAAAATACAAATATTTTAATAAAGAAGACTTTAATATTTTACAATTTTTAAAAAAAAACCACCTTAAGCTAAATAAATTTTTTTCAGATGAGCACGCGCAACAAATAAAAAAGTATTTACCTAAAATTATAATACTATTTAAAAAATTAAAAGGTCATAATATTAAGAAAAAACAAGTTAAATTAATTCATATGGATATTCACCCACACAATATAATAACAAAAAATAATTTTGTTAAAGCCTTACTGGATATAGATTCTTGTGTAATTGGTGAGATTGGACACGCCCTAGCTTATGCAACTTTGAAAATTTGCAAACAAACTGTGGTATGCAATAAAAATATAAGTAAAAAAAAAATAAAACTCTTGTTTATTAGTGAACTTAAAAAAACATATCATTTAGATAAAAAAATCGAGAATAATTTTTATTATTTTGCAGTATCAGAGGTATTGAGAAGATTAATTTATATGTTTAGATTAAGTATAAAGAATAAAGATACAAAATGGAATCATGTTATACCAATTCAGCTAGGGCATTTAGATGAGTGCGAAACTTTATTTTACTTAAAATAAAATATATAATATATAATACTAATTAAATCAGATGTTAAGAATCTGGTTAAAAATATGAATATTTTTTAAAATTAATACATGATTGAGAAAAATAATCAAAAACAAATAAATAGTAAAACAATTGTTGGACATCAACCTCAATATTTTCCCTACTTGGGTATTTTTAATAAAATAATTCAATCTGATATATTTTTGTTTGTTGATACAACAAAATTTGTATCGAAAGTTTGGCATAATCGAACGTTAATTAAAGATAGGCAGGATAAAGTTTTTTATTTAACAATACCCGTTACATTTAATAATGGTCAAATGATAAAAGATATAAAATTAGCCAATGATAAATGGAAAATAAAACATTTAAAATCTATAAAAAATATTTACGGATCTTCCTTATACTTTAATGACTTATATCCATTAATAGAAAGAGTAATATTACAAAATAGTAATTATTTAGTTGATTATAGCCTTTTATCTATGAGTTTAATATTAGATAAAATCTCTTATAACAGTAAAAATATTTTTGTTCAATCATCAGAAAAAATTGAAGGCAATAAAAATGAATTAATTATTAATATAACAAAAAACTTTAATTCAAATTGCTATCTATCTGGAGATGGAGCAAAAAATTATGTAGATGAAAAATATCTTAAAGATAGTGGTATAACTCATAGGTTCAATAAATTTGAACATCCTCAATATAATCAATTAGGTAAAATATTTACTAAAAATTTATCAGTAATTGATTGTATATTTAATATTGGTTTCGATGAATTTAACAAAATTATAAAATAGAAAAGGAATATGATTAAAATAAATCCTAGCTTCATAGTTAAATGGGAAAAAATAAAAATAAAAAAAGAATTTAATATTAATGATATTGAAAAAAAATTTGATTTTATAAAAAAAAGATACACTAGCGAAATCGTAGCTGTCAATTTAATAGAGTTATATTTTATATTTTTAAGTTTTGAACGTAAGAGTTATTTTAGAGATGTATTAAATTTTTTTTTTTTAATATCTAATTATATAAAATTAGCATTCACTAACATATT
>Ga0114997_10003614_pt1 | contig 12127 bp, 2 predicted proteins | sample ArcticOcean_MG_C_2_FD_87045 | JGI IMG/M metagenome (GOLD analysis project Ga0114997, IMG submission 87045) | Marine microbial communities from western Arctic Ocean - ArcticOcean_MG_CB4_136 | ecosystem: Environmental > Aquatic > Marine > Oceanic | place: Arctic Ocean: Canada Basin | collected... | reverse complement strand
GCGCCTGCAGCAAATACAGTACCAATAATATTATTAATAGCAGAAGTAGTGCCCATCCAATTAACTATTTCCCAACCTAATGGTCTTAAAACTTTCTTCATCCACCTTTTATATTTTCCGACTGCTGATGTTGAACCGCCTGCTTGACCATGATCTAAATAATTAAGAGCTACTGATTTATAAGCATTCCCAATTGAATTTTCTGCTTTATCACTTAAAATATAATCTATAACTTTCCAACCCGCTTTCTCATACATGGAATCTAACCATTTTTTAGATTCTCTTTTATAATTACCATAATCTTTATAAAATGTAGAAGGACCATCATCTAAGTTTGCATTTGGTGTTATTGTAGATTCCAATAAAAACTCTTCTATCAATTCGTCTGTTAATATTAAAGACTCAAAGAGTTTTCTAAATGATTTAATCATATAACTATAGATTTTCTTATCATAATATCCAAATGATTTTTTGAAAAGTTTTTGTCGAGCACTATCATCAATTTTTGGATCACCTAAAAGTTTTCTCATTTGTGTTCCACTAACATTACCTACTTGTGGCGCTGATAAAGTATATCCGTGTTCACCAAATCCTTGTAAATTATTTTTATGTTTTTTATATGATTGAAAGTATTTTCCTGAACTTAACCTTCCAGCATCTTTTTCTCCTACAATATAAATTACTGCTGTAGTTTCTGAGTCATAATCTTTTAGTACATTTTTTGCAACATATGGTGTTCTTTCTTCTACAATACGATTTGAAGGAACTCCCATTTTTGTAATATGCTGTTTCTTCTCTTTAAAATTTAAAGGATGGCGTGGCGGCTGTTTAAGATTAGATGTAGTTACATAAGCTACATCTACTCTCTTTTTCAACCAATTATATGTAGCAACGTGTCCAGAATGAAATGGTTGAAATCTTCCACCGAATACTCCGATTACTTTTTTAATCTGTTTAGCTTCGTCAATTTCTTTATAACCACTTTTCTTATCCGTTTTATTTTTATTAATTCCTTTACGGCTTGGTGATGGTAGCATTCCAGGTGGCGCTCCAAATTCTTCTTTAACTTCTTCCTCAAAATCATCAAAAATATTAACTGTTTTATGTATTCTGAATGTTACTGCTTTTCTACCATTTACCGTTGGCATTCCATGTTTGTCTTTACCTATATTTTTAATCTTCATTTTTTTATTCTTAAACTTACCCACCAATATAGTATCACCTACTTTAACTGGAATTTCTATACTTTCAAAGAAGCGAGATTGGCCTGGATCTTTAAATACTTTTTGAAATTTCTTTTCTTTTGCAAGCCAATCCTTTCCTATTTTACTTTTAATTGGAGCTTTCAGAAATTGCTTTATACCTTTATTGACTAACATTTTAAATCTTTTTTTAGCTTGTTCAGCATCTAAAAATCTATTATTGTCAACTATTAGAAAATTAGAACCGCCAAATAAACCTTGGAAAAACGCTAAATTATTTTGGACATCCTGCCAACTTGTACGAACAATCGGTTCAGGTACTACTCTTGTTCGTTGCTCATTTCTTTCTAAAGCGACATCTAAAGAAGTATTTACAAAAACCATATAAGTATCATAACCCAATGCTTCTAATTGTTTTTTCTGCGATTTCACCGATTTGTATTTATGTCCAGTACCATCTATGATAACACCTAATTTACCCTTAGTATAAAGTCTTAATCTTTCTTTATTTAAATCTTTAGCATAATTTCTCAAACCACTTGTAGCATAATCAACTGGATTGCCATTTCTATCCACACCAGTAAGGTCTTGAAATAATTCATCAGGCATAACATCCAAATCTGTTGTATCAAAATACTTTTTCATCAACAGTTCAAGTTCAGAATCTTGATTGACCATCTTTAAACCAGTTTGGGATACATTAACCTTTTCGGGTATACCAAATAGTTTTTGAGCTACATAGGATTTACCACTTCCAGGTCCACCAGCTAAAAAGATAGCTTTAAAGATACCTGGATCTCTAGCTCCCTCTGTTAGAATATCTTCTTCTAAAAATGGTTCTGTTAGATATTGTGTTAATTTATTCATATTTTCCTAAATATAATCATTCAATTATAAATATCAAAGTTTTTATATTCTCATTTTATTAAGTTGCGCTATTAACTTTTAATGGAGTGTGATATTCATTAATCCCTCTAGTTATATGTTTTAATGACGGATATGTTGCTTGAGATTGATATAAGCTCAACCCGCCCACTTGTACTGCGTCATCAGCATTCACTTCCCAATATTTATCATTCATTTCTTTACGAAATCTTTTATATGGTTTAGTTAACGTCACAGTAGTTCTTGTCCCATCATATGCAGAAAAATCTAAGTGCGGAGCTATCGGTGGGACATTCCAGTGTGCAGCATCGACCCAAAGTTCATATTTAAATCCAATTGTTAATGCACTTTCTAACAAATCTACAAGATTAGAATTCAAATCTCCATTAATAACATAATCTACATCCCACATAGCCCAATCTACAGTTCTTTCCAAGCTTTCACGATAACTACCACATAACCAAATATCAAAAGAACTAATATCATTACTAGCAAACCACTCCGTTTGAAAGGCGTCAACCTTTGCTGTAGTAGGTCTTTTCCAAGAAACATTTGTAACAATATCCCCAAATGAAGCTGTGAAAGAAGAATCTTCTCTTTTTATCTCTGCAGTAGATAATGAACCACTAAATGTTGCCATTAACTTCCTCCACCCCCGCCGGATGCATCATGATCATACCCATAGAATTCTGACATACTGTGTGGTGCAGATCCATCTGGTCTATCATCTGCATCATTATTAGTATTAATTGCCTCTCCGGGAGGACTTCCTCCAGTTGAAAGTTTTTTTAAAGAAGGGCTATAGCCATCAGGATTGACATAGTAGTCATTCTCATTTAATTCTGCAAAGATGCTAGTAAGCGATAGTTCGCCACTACTTGGTACTGCCATTTTTTATCTCCTCAATTTGTTGTTTTAATTCATCAATTTGTTCTTGTTGTTCTTTTATAGCTTCTAATAATACTGGCACCATTCTTTCATAACGAACACCCAACCATCCATCTTTTCTTTCTTTTACGATATTAGGTAATACTTTTTGAACATCTTGCGCAACTACACCAATATCGGTTGTTCCAGCTTTTTGATGTGCTCTATCACCTAACTTATCGTTCCACTCAAACTCAATACCTCTTATTTGTTTAACCTTAAAAAGAGCATTTTCTATTGGTCTAACATTATCTTTTAATCGTATATCTGATGACCAAAAAGCAGTTACATCTCCTTCAGATTTGAGAGCTTCTACAAATGTTGTGTTACTTGCATCGGCAACTATACCATCTCCTATTATAAATGATTTATCATAATTACCAGTAACTCTATTCGATGTACCACCTAAAATTACATTATAATTACCCGCACCAGTTTCTATATAATTCCCGCTGCCTCCTAAAATTGCATTATGATCTTCATCAGCGGCCTGAATTTTATTATTAGTTCCACCTAAAATTATATTATAATCATCGGGTTTAGTTTCACCAACTGAAGCAGTAATTTGATTACCATATCCTCCTAAAATTGCATTATAATTATCTGCGTGAATAATATTAGTTGAACCTAAAAGTATAACATTGTGGGTATCCCCACGAAGAAAATTTTGATACCCAATACCAATTAAGTTTCTTGAAGAAGGATTAATGCTGTTATCATCCAAACCTATTACATTGTTTTGCCCTCCAATAATAGCAGAGTAGTAAGACCCACTCATTATTATATTTGTGTGTCCATTAACTATAGTGCTACCATATGAAGATGGTCCGACTACTTGATTATAATATCCACCAAGAATACTATCATAATACCCACTTCCTTGTATTTTATTATTTAACCCCCCAGCAATAACACTATAATAATTTGATGTATTAGTACTAGGCCATATTTTATTATTTCCACCTCCGGCAATAACGCTTCCATAAGCATGTTTGGTTATCTCATTATTAAAACCACCGCCTACAACAGCATAATATGGATAATCAGAGATACCCCCAGCAGGATCGTGAGCAAGTGAACCACTTATCACATTATCTTTACCACCACCAATTACAGATTGATATGCAACATTAATTAAATTATTATGTCCACCAGCAATTACATTTTTGTGTGATTGGAAAGATTGGGGACCAGTTGTCGGGTTTCCATCATCAAAAGTACCAGGACCACCCAAAATTCTATTTTGTTCACCACCGCCTATAAATGAACCCGATCCAAATGCAATTTTATTGGTACTTCCGCCTCCGATAAAAGATTCATTTGAACTTGAAATGATTTCATTCAAAAACCCAGCACCTATAAATGACCTATCACTATTTGCTAAAATAGAAGATGATACACCAGATAGTATAGATGAAAAATCAGAACTTTCGCTAACCGTATTATAAGCACCAGCACCAATAACAGAGTTAAAACTACTTCCTGTTATTGTATTATGAGTCCCACCACCTACAAATGATAGGTAAGATTCTGGACCTACATAATTTGAATCAGATCCACCACGTATCGTAACAGTTTCAAATAAAGCGTTAGAAGCAGTAATATTATTAGCTAATGTTAAACTGGTTCCGTCAAAATAGAAACTAGCATTAGAACCACTTCCACCCATATGAGCAGTTCCTAAATTTAAATCAAATAATGAACCAACTGTACTACCAACTCCAGTCCAATTATTAGATTTAATTTTACCAGTAGTAATTTGATCGCCACTTATATGTGTTGTAGGTGAATTTCCACTAACATTAATATTTGCTAGTGCGCTAATTTCATTAGCAGTTAATGCTTCCTTATAAACTCTAAATTCTGCAATATACCCTTTAAACCAATCGTTTGGTGCACCACCAGCGGCATCCAATTCAGCACCAAGTAAAAATTCGTCAACGCCCGCATAATTACTAGTACTTATAGTCCCAGTAGAAAAATTATCTATAAAAGTGCCATCGATATATAATGGTACTGTAGTTGCGCCATGTTCTACTACAATAACTACATGTCTCCAAATATCAGTAAATTCATAATCTGTTGAAACAGTAATATCATCAAAAGTAGCATCTCCACATTGAATACTAAGAACTTGCGCACCCCCTCTGTCCATATAAAGAGTAAGTTCTGTATTCCCTCCTTCATAAAAAGAAAATACAGCTTGACTTTGTGTAGAACCCACCTTTTTAACAAAGAATGATATAGTTAAATCCATACCATTTACAAAATCGTCAGCAGCATTATCTATACGAATATAATTTTCAATCGCTGAAGAAAGCTGAAGAGCTGCTGGTACAGGACCAGCATCTGTACCCGTAACGACATCTAAAGGTCCTTTAACACCAAGAGCAATATCAGGACTATGTTTATCATTTCCTGAATAATCTAATACTCTATCATATCCTAAATCTGAAGTTATTGTATTATGTAACGGGTAGTAAGCAAGTAAATTAGCATCACTTGGTAATGTTGGTAATCCACCTGAACTTAATCCTATTGTTAAATCTCCTTGGAAAGTAGCACTACCATTATTATTTAAATAAAATTTAGAAGAACTTATTTCTAAACCATCATCAGTATCAAAATCTAAATAAGTATTTGCATCACCAACTCTAAATACAGTTCGGTTACCATCGAGATGTGTTCCCATTATAAGGGGTAAATTAGTTGCGGTATCTAACTGAACATCACCCGAAGAATCTCCGAAAACTATTCCTATTGCATCATCACCATCTATTTGTACATTTCCAGTGCCGGCATCTATTCTTAAACGTTCAGTTGAACCATCTAAATACTTTAACGTTTTAGTAGCTATTGTCCACCCACCGATTTCACCAGTAGTTGCAGTAACCTTTCCTTGCATTGTAGCATTGCCAGCATTATCAAGATAAAATCCTGAAGAACTGATTTCTATATTACCATTTGAACCACTTACATATTGTGAACCATACTTTCCTAAGAAAAACTTTGGAGTTTCAATTGTAACAGAGCTACCACTTAATGTTGTGCTGCCTGTAGAATATATTTCTATATTACCATTAGAACCACTTATATAACTAGCCCCGCTTCCAAGATAAAATTTACTAGCTAAAATATCTACATTAGAACCACTTATAACTATATTACCACTACTCCCACTTATATGAGTTGTGTCGTTACCAAAATAAAACTTGTCAGTTAAAATATCTACGTTTGAACCACTAATTTCAACTCCAACATCAGAACCGCTAATATAAGAAGTTGAATTACCGAAGAAAAAGTCTTTAGTTAAAATTTCTACTGCTGAGCCACTTATCTGAACTCCAGCATCAGAACCGCTGACGTATGAAGTTGGGTTTCCAAAGAAAAAGTCTTTAGTACGAATATCTACATTAGAACCACTTATTACAATATTACCATTACTACCACTTATATGAGTAATAGCGTTTCCTAATAAAAATGCAGAAGAACTTACAAACAATTCGTTATCACTAAATTCTAATCTGCTGCCAGTAGCAGTACCTACCATAAGGTTGCCGCCATCAACTCTAAAGTTAGAAGCGCTCATTACTAAGTTTCCATTTGAACCGCTTATATAATGTGAATCTTCTTGACCAATAAAGAATTTGGATGAACTTATAAATAACTCACCATTTTCGTATGCTAATCTGCTACCAGTAGCAATACCTACCAAAAGATTACCACCATCTACTTTGAAGTTGGAAGCGCTCATTACTAAATTTCCATTTGAGCCACTTATATAATGTGAATCTTCTTCTCCAATAAAAAACTTAGAAGAACTTATAGTCAAATCGTTATTACTAAATTCAATTTTACTTCCAGTATGAGAGCCTATCATTAAAGTGTCACCATCTACTCTGAAATTAGAAGCACTCAATACTAAGTTTCCATTTGAACCGCTTATATATTGATTACCTGTATGTTTAAGTCCAAACATAAATGATGAGCCACTAAATTCTAAAGCAGAGCCCGAGAGTTGTATGCCGCCACTATTCAATACTAAAGAAGTATAATAACTACCTGTGCCGTCATTTAAATTACCTACACTCAATCCTATATTAGTAGCAGTCTGAACTATTGCTGAACTAGCAGATTCTTGTACTCCAACTCTCGTTGAAAAACTCGAACTATCTAAAAGCAAACTGCCTATTGATTCCGAAACATTACCTGTAGTAGCAGAAAGGTCTCCACGCATAATAACACTGCCATCGCTTTTCAAATGAAAGTTTGAAGAACTAATTTCTATATTGCCAGCAGAACCACTCATGTATTGATTTCCTTTAAGACCAAAAACAAAAGAAGATCCACTAAATTCTAAAGAAGAGCCAGAAATTTGTACGCCACTTTGATTTATATTAATAGCTGTTATATAACTACTGCTATCTGCGTTTATAGCACTAACACTTAAATTTATAGCATCTGCTGTTTGCACTATTGCTGAACTTGCAGATTCCTGAGTGCCGACTCTCGTTGAAAAACTTGCGCTATCTAAAGTTAAACTAGCAACTGATTCTGAAATATTACCTGCCGTAGCATTAATATCACCTTTAATAATTACAGTACCATCATTCTGCAAATGGAAATTGGAAGAGCTAATCTCTATTTGATTATTACTTCCGCTTATATACTGAGAACCTTTAGTGCCAAATATAAACTTAGATCCACTAAATTCTAAAGCAGAGCCCGAGAGTTGAATTCCACCACTATTAAGAACAAGAGAAGTATAATAACTACCTGTACCATCATTTAAATTACCTACACTCAATCCTATATTAGTAGAAGTTTGCACTATAGCAGAACTAGCCGATTCTTGTGTACCAACTCTCGTTGAAAAACTTGCGCTATCTAAAGTTAAACTAGCAACTGATTCGGAAATGTTACCTGCTGTGGCATTAATATCACCTTTAATAATTACCGTGCCATCATTCTGCAAATGAAAGTTTGAAGAACTTATTTCTATTTGATTATTACTTCCACTTATATACTGTGAGCCCTTGGTTCCGAAAATGAATTTAGATCCACTAAATTCTAAAGCAGAGCCCGAGAGTTGAATTCCACCACTATTCAATACCAAAGAAGTATAATAACTGCCCGTACCAGCAGTTAAATCGCTTACGCTCAACCCTATATTAGTAGAAGTTTGCACTATAGCAGAACTAGCCGATTCTTGTGTACCAACTCTCGTTGAAAAACTCGAACTATCTAAAAGCAAACTACCAATAGATTCCGAAACATTACCTGTAGTAGCAGAAAGGTCTCCACGCATAATAACACTGCCATCACTTTTCAAATGAAAGTTTGAAGAACTAATTTCTATTAGATTATTACTTCCACTTATATACTGAGAACCTAAAGTTCCAAAAACAAACTTAGAACCACTAAATTCTAATTTAGAACCAGATATTGTGACTCCTTGAGAATTTATCATTAAATTACTAGCATCAGAAGCACTAGTGACCAATAAAGTTATACTATCAGACTGTTGTGATATAGATGAAGCAATAGTAACCGATCCGCCTGAAACTTCTGCAATACGTGTTGAAAAACTTCCACTATCAAGAACTAAACTAGCAACACCTTCAGCAGCACTTCCAGAATTAGATATTATATTTGCAGCAAAACTCGCACTATTAAGAGTAAGAGAAGCAAGAGAATCTGAAACATCGCCAGATGTAGCACTAATATCGCCAGAAACAATTACACTACCGTCGGGTTTCAACCAAAATCCAGATGAAGTAATTTCTATATTGTCATTACTACCACTTATAAATTGTGAATCATATTTTCCTAAAAAGAATTCGGGCGTTTCAAGTATTATAGAACTTCCACTAGCAGTTAATTTTTCTGTTCTTAAATCAAAAACACTTCCAGTCATAATTAAATAATTACCAGAATCTCGTACCGCTTGAAAATCCCCAGACCCAGATAAAATTATGCCAGCATTATGAGCACCAAAGCTTCCAGTATGATCTACATTCAAACTTATTCTTCCGCCATCATCAGTAGATACATCAAACGTAGAAGTTCTAATATTCAGATTTTGAGTGTTGATATCAATTTCACCATCATAAGTTGATTTAATATAATTAGTATTAGCTACATCACCCTTTATTAAAACATTACCACTTGAATCAACATAGAATCCTGAATTAGTTGTGTTTGGGTCTGTAGCACTTGCCACAGTTCCCAATTTAAATTTATCATTTGATAATTCTAAATTAGTAGAAGTTAAACTAAATGTAGTACTTTTTAATTGAAGAGTGTCAGCACTAGCATTAAAATGAATAAAGTTATCACCACTTGTAGTATCATCACCAACTCTAAAATTACCAGCACCATCTATATAAACACCTTCATTATCTGTAGCAGTAATCGAAGCAGCGGAAGCACCCATTACTAATTTTGGAGTACTGCTATCTAATATTAAAGTTGTACCACCCTTTAAAGCAAATGTCTCAGAATTTACAGTAAGAGAAGAACCTGATTGATGTATATAATTATCGGAATCAAAGCCCGTTTTAAAGTGACCATTAGTATACCAAAAATTGTTGTCATTAATATGAATACCATCAAGAGAATTTTTAACATTAGTACCCATCGTTATCTGATTATTAATATCAGTTCTAATATGAAGAATTCCTTGAATTGATCCTGTCTGTGCAGTTATAGCACCTTGTAAAAATATATTCTCTGTAAATAAACCAAAGCCAGGCGAAGCATTTCCATATAACAATCCGCTTGATAAACCACTCAAATCTCCCAATCGTACCTTATGTTCTATATCGTATAAACCACTTCCAGTCCTTTCAATAATATCCATATAAGGCGTTGAAGTATCTCTTGGATTTGCGTTTAATATCATAAATCCACTGCCGGTTACACCAGTAGATACTACTACTTGTCCCGCATCGTAAGATTGTGAATTGCTTGCAAGCCCAGCCATAAAAGAAGAACTTGTATGTAACGAACCACTATATGCTCTTATAACGTGTAAATTTCCAGCAAAATAATCATCACTTGACGAATCAATTCTATCACTACCAGTAACTTTCATATACTCTGTTTGGAAGCCAGTTGCTGAAACTTTCTTTATTTTTAATATTTCACCATCTAAAAATCCCGTAACATTATCTACGGGTATTGCACTTTGACTTATTGAAACTATGCCGGACGAATCCGAAGCAGATATTTGGGTTGAATTAGCAATCATCAATTGACCACCGACAGCATTTACAGTTTCCTTTTCAAATACAGTTGTTCTAAGAGTACCACGAATTCTCACATTTTCAAATTCAGCAGTACCATTACCTTCCGAAGATATTCTCCAACCTTTGACATTAGAAGCAAAATCTGAAGTTTCAAGTTTACCATCCGAATGAATAATTAAATTATTCGATGAAATTTGGTCGTTAGCAATTGTCCAACCAGCTATTTGATTTCTTGCAGCACTTTCCCCACCAGCAAAATAAACTAATTCATTGGATGTAGCAGTTCCACTTCCATCATAAATTGCCAAACCATAGTTATTGGCAGAAGTAGTATCAACTTCACCTATTCGAGTTCTAAGTCCACCGCTTGTATCCTTAACATCAATTTGTGCGGCTGAAGAAGAAATGCTTATATAAGGAGTTGCTAATTTAAAAATATTAGTTCGTATATCTAAACCATCTCCACCAGTAGTTCCATCAAATCTAAAATAGTTATCATTAAGAGAACCACTCGTCATATCAAATTTTATATTACCATTATCAGAACCAAGTATTACACCATGCGTAGTAGTTTGACCAAATGTTGTTTTATCACCAAACTGGATGTACGAATCAGAACCATCGGCTGACATTGTAACAGCAGAAGTTCCTTTGCCTAATAATAATTTTGATGTAGAACCGCCAATTAATTCTATTGTACCATTACCAGCATCGTGTCCAAGACTCATCGAAACTTCTGCAGAAGATATTTCTAAATCAATAGCGTCTAATTCAAACTTAGCAGATTTTATATCAACATTACTACCATCATATTTAAAATATGCACTTCCAGTTGTGCCTGCAAAAAATCTCGGGGTTCCACTATTATATTCTAATTGTACTCCCGTATCCCCAAATGTTGAACTATTAATTGTAAGAGCCTTATTTGTAGAATTTAATGAAATATTTGTACCACTCTTTATTTCATCAGCATCAATTGTGAATCCTCCTATTTCTCCAGTAGTAGCAGTTACCTTCCCCTGCATTGTAGCATTGCCAGCGTTATCAAGATAAAATCCCGAAGAACTTATTTCTAATAACCCGTTAGAACCACTTACGTATTGATCATTCCCACCTAAGAAAAATTTAGATGAACTCATTACAATGTTACTTCCATCAAATTGAATTCTTGATCCTGTTGCGTTTCCTAATAAAACATTACCAGCACCATTTACATAAAATCCTCTACCAACATTATATGCAGTCGGTGGTGTTGCTCCAAGTGCTATTTTACCATCATCAGTAGCACTATCCACTTTCATAGTATTGGTAGCTAAAACAAATGCACCAGCTTTTATGTCAAGTGTATTAGCTGCACCATCAAATGATAAATAATTATTAGAATCAGCAGCAACTTCAAATTTAGCCGCACCATCATCTGAACCAAATATTATACCCTCAGTAGATTGGTCAAATTGACTAAAACCAGTTTTACCAACTACCATAAAAGTATCAGTTCCATCAGCAGACATTGTAACTGAATTAGCGCCCGTGCCCAACGTCATTGTAGAAGTAGAAGCACCTTGTAAAACTATCTTACCTTCACCTAAAGACATTGAAGCTTCAGTTGAAGATAATTCTAAATCAGTAGCATCTAACTCAAATTTTCTTGATTTAATATCAACATCAGTTCCATCAAATTTTATATGTCTGTTTGCTCCATCCCCAACATAAAATCTGCCCTTTGCGCTATTATAATCAATCTGTACTCCCGACTGTCCGAAACTGTGATTGTTAATGGTGAGAGCAGGCGTAGAAGCATCAATTCTCATTCTATCATTAATATCTTCAAGTCTACTACCATTAATGATCCAATTTGCTATT